>Ga0066187_1000379_pt1 | contig 15739 bp, 17 predicted proteins | sample WorMetexBAHAMAS1_FD_58706 | JGI IMG/M metagenome (GOLD analysis project Ga0066187, IMG submission 58706) | Marine gutless worms symbiont microbial communities from Max Planck institute for Marine Microbiology, Germany - Inanidrilus exumae... | ecosystem: Host-associated > Annelida > Digestive...
ATCAACTACTTTGCCGCAGCAGGATATGACCTCGATTAAATCGAATCTGCTCTAGAGAGATGGCGGTGAGGGTGGGATTCGAACCCACGAAACGGTTTCCCGTTTGCTGGTTTTCAAGACCAGTGCCTTCAACCACTCGGCCACCTCACCCCGCGGGATCGCGCCGCGCCCGGCGCCGCATTTTGGTTGCGGGAGTTGACGATTTCTAGCCGCCCCGAGGCCGGCCTTCAAGATTTCCTTGGGGCCTTGATCTCACGCAATTCCCCGGTACCGCGCATCGCCTATGATTCATTGAATTTCCGAGTGTGGGGCCAGCGGCCGGCGCGGTCGGACGGGCGCGGCAGCGGCCCCCAGTCCGATAGGAGGAACGTTCCATGGCAACGGATTATCCGGAACTGGCGCGCGAGTTGACGGTCGCCATCCGTGACCTGAGGAAAGGCATACCGGAGACCATGAAAGGGTTTTCGGCGATGGCCGCGGCGGCGACGGCGCCCGGTGTGCTCGATACCAAGACCAAGGAACTGATCGCCACGGCCATCGGCGTCGCCGTGCGCTGTGATGGTTGCCTGGCGTTCCACGTTAAGGCGGCGGTGAAGAACGGCGCCACCCGCCAGGAAATCCTGGAGACCCTGGGCATGGCCGTTTACATGGGTGGCGGGCCATCGATGGTCTATGCGGCCCAGGCCCTCGAGGCCTACGACCAGTTCGCGCCGGCGGCGGCCGATCCGGCTGCTTGAGACAGACCGGCGGCGGGTCCGGGGGGCATTGGCCGGACCGCTGGTGGTAGACCGCCGCCGTCGACTGCAAACGCCGCGAACACATTGGCGTGATCGATTCCGGCCACCGGGTACCGGAGCTGTGAGGGAAGCGCGGCTTCGTGATAGACTTGGGCGTCCAATCACAGCAACGGGTCGTTCGCCATGCCGGGCCATAAACCGCCGAGAGCGGGTTTTCACGGATTTATCGGATTATTGTTGATCGTCGGTTTCGTCGTCGCCGGGCCGAGACAATCGCTAGGTGCCGATACGCCGTTTGCCGAGATCCTTCAATCCATCGTCAAAGTGGACGCCACCATTCCCGAGGACGCCCGTACGGCCCATTCCCTCGGCATGGAGCGGGAAGGAAACGGGGTCGTCATCGGAGACGACGGCCTGATCCTGACCATCGGTTATTTGATCCTCGAGGCGTCGGCGGTTCAGGTCACTGCGGGCGCCGGCGAACTGGCACCGGCGGAGATCGTCGCATATGACCACGCGACCGGGTTCGGCTTGGTCCGCGCTCCGGCGTTGGCCGGCGTCAAACCGCTACCGCTCGGCCGCTCCGGGGCCTTGACGGAAGGGACGCGTGCGCTCGCCGTTTCGGCGGAAGGAACCAGCCGACGGTCTCCGGTGACGCCGGTTTCCGTCGTGTCTCGCCGCGAGTTCGCCGGGTACTGGGAATATCTTTTGGATAGCGCGATCTACACCAGGCCCTATCACGATTCCTATGGCGGCGCCGCGCTGCTGGATTCGGAAGGCGGGCTGGTCGGGATCGGATCGCTGTTCGTCAACGATGCCGAAACCGGTGATGAGGCGGCGCCCGGCAATCTCTTCGTGCCCATCGACCTGTTGAAACCGATCCTCGCGGAATTGGTCGAAAAGGGGCGATCTTCGGCACCGGCCAATCCCTGGCTCGGCCTCTATGCCGGCGAGACCCAGGGCCGGGTCTTCGTCAGGCGGGTCGCCCGCGGCGGCCCGGCGGAGACGGCCGGCGTCAAACCCGGCGACATCATCATCGGTGTCGGCGGACGCCGGGTGGCGGGCCTCGCCGACTTCTACCGCAAAATCTGGTCACGGGGTGCGGCCGGTATCGAGGTCGGCGTCGACATTCTGCCCATCGGATCCAAGGACCTGGCTATTGAGAACGTCAGTATCCGCTCTCTCGATCGCCACAATTGGCTGAAACTCCGCCCTCAGCAATAGGGAGTTGTGATCCCAAAGGGGCTATGGCAGAACGCTGCCATGAAGCCGTTCATCGTCACGCCGCCGCGCTTGCGGGAAATGGGCCGAAGGATCACCCTATTCCTGCTGGCCGCACTGTTCGCCGTCACATTGTCCCCGGTCGCGCCGGCCCAGGAGGCGCCACCGCCGTTCGGACCGTGGCTCGAGGGCTTGAAAGCCGAAGCACGCCAGACCGGTATCGGCGAAGAGACGCTTCAGCGGGTCCTCGGCGGCATCAAACCCATTCCCCGGGTCATCGAGTTGGACCGCCGCCAGCCCGAGTTCATGCTGACCTTCTGGAGTTACCTGAAGCGCAGCATCAATGAAAAACGCATCAACACCGCGCGGGCGCTCATGACGAAACACCGCGGGCTGCTCGAGAAAGTCTCGGCTCGTTACGGCGTTCAACCCCGGTTCCTGGTCTCGTTTTGGGGGCTGGAGAGCAATTTCGGAGAATATACCGGGTCCTTTCCGGTCGCCGGCGCCCTGGTGACCCTGGCCCACGACCGCCGGCGAGCCCGGTTTTTCCGGGCCCAACTGCTGGCCGTGCTGAAACTGATGGACAGGGGCGATATCGCCGCCGACGCCAAGGGCTCCTGGGCCGGGGCCATGGGCAACCACCAGTTTATTCCGACCACCTATCGGGATTTCGCCGTTGACTTCGACGGCGACGGCAAACGCGACCTGTGGCGCAGCCTGCCGGATATCTTCGCGTCTGCCGCCAATTACCTGAGCCGGTCCGGCTGGGATGCCAAGAGGACCTGGGGGCGCGAGGTGCGGCTGCCGAAGGATTTCGATTTTGAACTGGCTGGGCTGGCCAACCGCAAATCCCTGGCCGATTGGCAGAAAATCGGGGTACGCCGTGCCGACGGCCGCGACCTGCCGAAGGTCGATATCGAAGGGTCGGTGATCCTGCCGGCGGGATCCCGGGGACCGGCCTTCATGGTCTACAAGAATTACCGGACGATCCTCGTTTGGAACCGGTCGATCCTTTACGCGCTTGCCGTCGGCCATCTGGCGGACCGGATTGCGGGTGGCGGGGGGCTGCTGGCGAAACCGGTCGAAGGCGACGTTCCCATGGCGCGGCTGGATGTCGTCGCCCTGCAAAACGTACTGACGGCGAAAGGGTTCGATGTCGGCGGCGCCGACGGTATTGTCGGCCCGGCGACGCGTCAGGCCATCAAGGCCTATCAGAAGAGCGTCAATCTACCGCCGGACGGTTATCCCTCGATGGGGTTGTTGGAGCGGTTGCGCGGGACCGGTGGGTGAACGAGGGAGCGCGGTGTGAAAACGCTCGCAGCCCTTGCCCGCGCTGGCCGCAATCCGTAAAATGCGCAACATAATGTGAATGGTGTCGTGGTACTCTACCAGATATCGTAAGATCCATTGAGTTGCCGATACAGGCGAGGCCAATTGTAGGGGTATACGGGTCTGTCCGATCGCTTGGCAAGACTGATGGTTGTCGCCTCGGTGCTGCTTGTTGCCGCCTGCGCCGAGACCCGCTTTGTCGTCCATTCGGCAAAGCGCGTCATGGGCCCTTCGGAAGAGCCGCCCAAGGCGGAATACAAGGTCGGGAAACCCTACCAGATCAAGGGTGCCTGGTATTATCCGCGGGAAGACTTCGAATACGACGAGACCGGGATCGCGTCGTGGTACGGCACAAAGTTCCACGGCCGGCGGACCGCGAACGGCGAGCTTTACGACATGAACGCGTTGACGGCGGCGCACCGGACGCTGCCGATGCCGAGTTACGTGCGCGTCACCAATCTGGAGAACGGCCGCAGTCTGATCGTCCGGGTCAACGACCGGGGGCCCTTCGCGCGCGGCCGCATCATCGATATGTCCAGGCGCGGATCCCAGTTGCTCGGCTTCCAGAAACAGGGAACGGCACGGGTTCGCGTACAAATCCTCGCCGATCGTAGCCGCGCCATGAAGGCGAGGCTGAAGAACCGAGCCGAATTGGCCAAGGCGGGATCGCCGATCACCGTCGACCGCCTGCCGAAGCCGCGCGTGCAAAGCCAATCCCTACCGCCGCCAACGCCGGGCGGCAACGCGCCGGCCAATACCGCCCCCGAACCCGCTGCGGCCGCGCCGGCCGAACCGCAGAGCCAGGTCATCGCGGCCCCCGAGCCGGTGGCCCAGGCGGAAGCCTTCGAGCCAAGCGGCGTCGTCGAGCAAAAACCGGTCGGTGCGACACAGATCTATATCCAGGCCGGGGCCTTCGGGCGTTACGACAATGCCAACAAGGTCCGCGCCAAGCTGACCCCTTTGGGACCGGTCAGGATGAGCCAAATCCTGGTCAACGGCCGTGACCTCTACCGCGTGCGGCTCGGTCCGCTGGCCAGCGTGGCGGCCGCCGACCGGATGCTGGGCGCGGTGGCCGATGCCGGTTATCCCGAGGCGAGAATCATCGTAGAATAGGGCCGATCCGCGGCTATGGACGAATTCGCCTCGGATATCGCCAAAATCGATAACAACAGCTATATCAGATAATTATGAGAAATATCTCAAGGGTTTTATTAACTTGCGCACTGATCGCACTGGGTGGTTCCGGTCCGGTTTGGGCTATCGACACCATCGCCCGCGAGGCGATCATGATCGACTACGACACGGGCGCCGTGCTCTTCGAAAAGAACGCCGATCATCCGATGCCGCCGGCGTCCATGAGCAAGTTGATGACGCTCTATCTGCTGTTCGAGCGGGTGCGCGATGGTGCCTTGTCGCTCGACGACACATTCCGGGTCAGCGAAAACGCCTGGCGCAAGGGCGGCGCCAAGAGCGGCAGTTCGACCATGTTCCTGCTGCCCAACAAACGGGTGCGCATAGAGGACCTGATCCGGGGCATCATCGTACAGTCGGGAAACGATGCCTGCATCGTCGTTGCCGAGGGTATTTCGGGCACGGAAGAGGCGTTCGCCGAGGAAATGACGACACGCGGCCGCGAAATGGGCCTGAGGAACAGCACGTTCAGGAATTCCACGGGTTGGCCCGATCCCGAACACAAGATGTCGGCCCGCGATCTGACGATCCTGGCGAAACGCCTGATCAACGATTTTCCCGATCTCTACGGCTATTTCAACGAGCTCAAATTCACCTATGCCGGCATCAAGCAGCACAACCGCAATCCTCTGCTCTACAAGGACATGGGCGCCGACGGCTTGAAGACCGGCCATACGGAGGAGGCCGGTTACGGTCTGACCGCATCGGCGGTGCGCGGTGGCCGGCGTCTTATCCTGGTCGTCAACGGTTTGCCCTCGAAAAAGGCGAGAAGCCAGGAACCGGAGCGTCTCCTCGAATGGGGTCTCCGCGAGTTCGGCAACTACGCCCTGTTTTCCGCCGGCGAAGCGGTGGAGACCGCGGATGTCTGGCTCGGTCAGAAACAGTCGATCCCCGTCGTCATCGAAAAAAACCTGCTTCTCACCCTGTCGCGCAAGGCACGCCGCAACATGAAGGTGCGCGTCGTTTATGATGGGCCGATCCCGGCGCCCATCGAAAAAGGCGCCGAAGTGGCCAAGCTCGTGGTTACGGCGCCCAACAACGATGCGGTTGAAGTTCCACTGGTCGCAGGCGAGAGCGTCGCCAGGCTGGGATTGTTCGGGCGTTTGGGCGCGGCTCTTTCGGCGATCATCTGGGGCCGGTCGGGGTAGGGCCGCATGGCCCGCGGTAAGTTCGTCACGCTCGAAGGGGGCGAAGGCGGTGGCAAGTCGACCCAAGCCCAAAAACTGGCCGCTGCACTCGTCGCCAGGGACGTCGAAGTGGTGCTCACACGCGAGCCAGGCGGGTCCCCCGGAGCCGAGGAAATCCGCCGCCTTCTGGTGACCGGCGAAACGGAACGTTGGCAACCGTTCAGCGAAATCCTGCTCCACTACGCGGCCCGCATCGAACACGTTCGCGACACGGTTCTGCCGGCGCTCGATGCCGGGCGCTGGGTGATCAGCGACCGCTTCGCCGATTCGACCCTAGCCTACCAGGGCTACGGCCACGGCATGGACCTGGACGACATCTCGGCCATCCACCGTATGGCGCTCGGTGATTTCGGCCCCGACCTGACCATCGTCCTCGACTTGCCTCATGAGACCGGTCTAGCGCGGGCCGGCAGCCGGGCCGACAACGAGGACCGCTACGAACGCATGGAAGAGGCCTTTCACGACCGCATTCGCCAGGGTTTCCTGTCGATCGCCGAAATGAACCCGGACCGCTGTTGTGTCGTCGATGCGACGGCCGGCATCGATGGGGTACACCGGGCGATCCTGGACGCCGTCGAAACGCGCCTGCTGTCGGGACAGCGGTGATGGCGACGACAGCGGACCCGGTGACGGACGAAGTGTGGCCGCCGCCGCCCCATTTGAACGCGGACCTTCTCGGCCAGGAGGCGGCAGAAAAGGAGTTGCTGGAGGCGCTCCACGGCGGCTCATTCGCCCACGCCTGGCTGATTGCCGGCCCCCAGGGTATCGGCAAGGCGACCTTGGCCCACCGGTTCGCGCGCTACATCCTGTCCCAAGGCGGTGGCGACGCCTTCGGCGGTGGCGGAAACGGCCTCTTCGGCGCCGCGGAAGCACCGCCCGATAGCCTGTACGTGGCGCCGGATTCTCCGGTTTTCCGGCGCGTCTCAGCCGGTGGTCACACGGATTTCCTGTGCCTCGAACGGACCGTCAACGACAAGGGAAAACTGAGAACCGAAATCGTCGTCGACGACGTCCGCCGCGTACCCGCGTTTTTCGGCCATACGTCCGGCGAAGGAGGATGGCGCGTCGTTGTCGTCGACAGCGCCGACGAGATGAACCGCAACGCCGCCAACGCGTTGCTCAAGGTCCTGGAAGAGCCGCCCGACCGTTCCGTCCTGTTGCTGGTCAGCCACAACCCGGGGCGACTACTGCCGACGATCCGGTCCCGTTGCCGTAACCTGACGTTGCCGTCGCTGCCGGACGATGTCCTGAAAAAGCTCCTCAAACGGTACCTGACCGAATTGCCGGACGATCAAGCCGGCATCTTGTCTCGGCTCGCCGCCGGCAGCATCGGCGATGCGGTGAAGCTTTGGGAGTCCGGCGGCATCGAGCTCTACAACGCCACTCTCGAGTTGCTGGCTTCGGCGCCGGACCTGGATGTGGAGGCCATGCATCGGTTCGCCGACGACCTCGGCGGACGCGGCAAGGATCCCCTGGCCTTCGCCACGGCCATGGAATTGCTGAAGGGGATCTTGTTGCGGTTGACGCGGTACGCCGCCCAATCCGGTGCCGCGTCGATGGATATGGACAGCCGCGAAGACGAGGTGATCCGCGCCATCGCGCCGATGGCCACGCTTGATCGGTGGCTTGAGGTGTGGGAAAACGTCGGGGAATTGATAGAGCGTGCCGACGCCGTAAATCTCGAACACAAGCAAATCGTATTGAACGTTTTCTCCGAGATCGGCGGTGCCGTGCGCCAATAGGTTGGACACCGGTTCTTTAATTTCCTTCCCCAAAGGTCCCAATGGATAACCGTTACTACGTCACCACGCCGATCTACTACGTCAACGATGCGCCGCATATCGGACACGCCTACACGACGCTGGCCTGTGACGTTGTCGCGCGGTTCAAGCGACTGGACGGGTACGATGTGAAGTTCCTGACCGGCACCGACGAACACGGCCAAAAGGTCGAAAAGTCGGCAACCGCGGCCGGACTCGATCCGCAGGCGTTCACGGACAAGGTGTCCCAGAATTTCCGCGAGCTGGCGGAAACCATGGGATTTTCCAACGACGATTTCATCCGCACGACGGAACACCGCCATACGGTGGCCTGCCAGGACTTGTGGAAACGCCTGAAGGAAGCTGGCGAGATCTACCTCGGCTCCTATGCCGGGTGGTATGCGGTCCGTGACGAAGCCTTCTACGGCGAGGATGAGCTGACGAACAACGCCGAGGGCAAGAAGGTAGCGCCGAGCGGGGCCGAGGTCGAATGGGTGGAGGAGCCGAGCTATTTCTTCCGCTTGTCGGCCTGGCAGGACCGCCTGCTCGCGCATTACGAAAACAACCCGGATTTCATCTTGCCGACGACGCGACGCAACGAAGTCATCAGTTTCGTCAAGGGCGGGCTGCAGGACCTCTCGGTCTCGCGGACCACGTTCAACTGGGGCGTTCCGGTCCCCGGCGACGACGCGCACATCATGTACGTGTGGCTGGACGCCTTGACCAACTACATCACGGCGATCGGATATCCGGAGACGGAAGATGGAGAATATGTCCAGTACTGGCCGGCCGATCTGCACATGGTCGGCAAGGACATTCTGCGATTTCACGCCGTCTACTGGCCGGCCTTCCTGATGGCCGCCGGCCTTGAGCCGCCGAAGCGTGTCTTCGCCCATGGCTGGTGGACCAACGAGGGGCAGAAGATCTCGAAATCGCTGGGCAACGTCATCGACCCGCATGATCTCGTCGACAAGTACGGCCTCGATCCGGTCCGCTATTTTCTGCTCCGCGAGGTGCCCTTCGGCAACGATGGCGACTTTTCCCACCGCGCCATGGTCGGCCGCCTGAACGGCGAACTGGCCAACGATTTCGGCAATCTGGCGCAACGTGTGCTCTCCATGATCCACAAGAACTGCGAGGCGACCGTGCCGCAACCGGGGGCTTATTCGACCGACGACGAGGCCATGCTCGGGGCCGCCGACGGCCTTCTCGACGCCGTTCGCGGGGAGATCGACCGCCAAGCCTTCAACGAAGCGCTCGATACCATCTGGCAGGTGGTCCGGGCCGCTAACAGTTACGTCGATTCGCAAGCCCCATGGAAGCTGCGCAAGGAAGACCCTGAGCGCATGGAGACGGTCCTCTATGTATTGGCCGAAGTCATCCGCAAGCTCGCCGTGTTGAGCCAGCCGTTTATGCCCGATGCCTCGTCGAAACTGCTCGACCAACTGGGGCAGGAGGCGGCGAGCCGGTCTTTCGCCACTCTCGGCGCCGGCGAGCGCTTGAACCCGCGCGCCGTATTGCCGAAACCGGAAGGCGTGTTCCCGCGATTCGTCGACGACGAGGGCTAACCGGACCGTTCGACAGGAAGTGCAGACAAACACATTCAAACTTGGTAAACTGTTGGCGGCTTAGGTTAGGGATTGGAGGCGGAGCCTCCGATTGGAGGAGATAATCAGGCCATGATGCAGACAAAGACCATCGTTCGGATTTCACTGGCGGCCACGGTTGCCGCCCTGTTTTCCGCGCGTGCCGGTGAGGCCACGGCCGCCGAGCTGGTGATGTTTGATTCGCCGGCCTGCGAGTGGTGCGAGGTCTGGGAGGAAGAGGTCGGCATCGTCTACAACAAGACCGAAGAGGCCTGTGTCGCGCCGATCCGTCGGGTATCCGTCTACGATGAACGGCCCGACGATCTCAAATCCGTGCGCTCGGTCGTGTTCACGCCGACCTTCGTCCTGGTCGACGGCGGCAATGAGGTCGGGCGCATCCTGGGATATCCGGGTGAAAGCCACTTCTGGGGCCTGCTCGAGCAAATGATCGGGCGAATCGATACCGCGTCGGTGGTCTCAACAAACTGTGAACGGCGCGGCGATACCGCAGCGAACCGGGGACAAAGGGCCGACGATTCATAAGGAATACATGAGGATTACGAAAAAAACCCGTAGATTGGTGGAAAATACATTCGAAATCGCGTATATAAAGGGCAGATCGTAGTTTTTGTTTCTTTCGTAAGCAGGAGTTTCGATACCATTTTTTAGGTTTTCGTTACCGGGGGACGACATATGCAAGTTCAAGACGTGCTCAGCAATGCCAAGCGGGCGAGCCGTTTTTTGAAGGCTTTAGCCAACGACAATCGACTGGTCATTCTTTGCGCATTAGTTGATAGCGAGAAAAGTGTCGGTGAATTGGAGCAGATTTTAGGCATCCGCCAACCGACGTTGTCACAGCAATTGGCGCGGTTGCGTGCCGACAAGATGGTTTCGACGCGCCGCGAATCGAAACAGATATTCTACCGTCTGGCGAGTGAAGAGGCCGAAAAGATGATCGGCCTGCTCTACGAGCTTTTCTGCTCGGAAGGGATAGCCGAAGGCCAAACCTGCGGTGTTGCCGCGGACAGCAATGCGGTTTCCGGCGGCAAGATCGACGACGAGGAAGCGGAAGCGGCTTAAGAACTTGTCTTTACCGCCTACCGGTAGTCCATACGCAGATTAGGTTAGCTTACGAGTTGAGCCCGCGACCGGGCAGGGGCATACCCTCGCCCTCTGCCGCAACCGATACGGTGGCAGGGACGCCAAACCCTCAAAAAGTCAGATAAACAGGTTGATGTCGGAATTCATGGCCTTTTCCATGTAGGTGGCGGCGCCACCGAGGCCGATTTCGTCGATCAGGTCGTCGCTCTTCATCTCGAACAGGTCGATGGTCATCTGACAGCCGATCATTTCCACGTCCGACTCGATGGCCGCTTCGCGGAGATCGGGGATCGAAGCCACACCCTTCTTCTTGATCATGTTCTTCATCATCGACGAAGCCATGGCGTCGACACCGGGGATCGTCGAGACGATGTTCGGCATGGTCATGTGCATGCCCATCATCGGCATCTCCATGGCCGGGTTGCCGAGCGTCGAGATCTGCAGGTGCGACAGGTCTTTTTTCAGCAATTGCAGGCCGTAAAAGGTGAAGAACATCGTCACCTGCACGTCCATGGCGGCCGCCGTCGTCGCCAGGATGAAGGGCGGATAGGCCCAGTCCAGGGTCCCCTTCGTGCAAATGATGGTCATGGTCTTGGCGTTGCTGCCTTCCTCGGACATCGGCCCGCACTCCTAATCAGTTAAAGTTTTTCGAATATATCATACTTTGCATATAACCCAAGTTGGATTTCATGGGTAGTGAAGATCCGATCCCATCGAGTCACGTTTTGTTGATGTCTCGGCAGCAACGAAGGGGAACGTCAACCGACCTTGCCGAGTGCCGGGAAAGCCTCGAGCAGCCAATAGGCGAGCTCGGAGAAGGTTCCGGTGAGGAACATGACGCCGGTAATGACCAGCAGCACGCCGATGACGCGCTCAACGGTCACCATGTGCTTGCGGAACCGTTTCATGAAGTTCATGAACGGCTTGACCGCCAGCGCCGCGGCCAGAAACGGGATGCCGATGCCGAGGGAATAGACGGCGAGCAGGCTGGAGCCGTAGGTCACCGAGTTCTCGCTGCCGGCAACAAACAGGATGGCGGCCAGCACCGGTCCGACACAGGGAGTCCAACCGAAGGCGAAGGCGAGACCGATAACGTAGGAGCCGATCAGCGACGCCGGACGGGTCTCCGAGTGAAAACGCGCTTCACGGTAGAGCAGGGGGATCCGCAGGATTCCGATGAAATGGAGTCCGAGGATGGCGATGATGACGCCGGCGATTTGCGACAACAGATCGAGATAGTCGGCGACCATCTGGCCGAGGGCCGACGCCGTTGCGCCGAGCGCCACGAACACCGTTGAGAAGCCGAGGACGAAGGCGAACGCGGCGAGAAAGACCCTGCGGAGGAGATTGGGGTCGACCTCGTCTTCGCCCGCCACCTGATCGAGCGTCACGCCGCCCAGGAAACAGAGATAGGGCGGCACCAGCGGCAGGACGCAGGGCGACAGGAAGCTCAGGACCCCGGCCCCGAGCGCGCCCGCGTAGGAGACTTCGAACCCGTCCATGCGGCCCTAGATCCCGGAAATCTTGATGCTGTTGTTGGGCGGCAGGTCGATGACCTTCTTTTTCTCGATGTAGTTCGACACCACGTCATAGACCGGCGGCCCCTCGGTGCCTTCGTTGACCGACGCCCAGCCGGAAACGACGTAGTTCCTGGCCGGATCGATCGGCTCGCCCGATTTCAGGAGCGTCATGTCGCTGATGCGCTCGCCGATCTTCTTCGAGATGTCGATGCTGTAGCCCATGCCGCCGACGCGCACCATGTCGCCGCCCTGCTGGTAGTAGGGGTCCGGGTTGAACAGGTTGTCGGCGACGTCCTCGAGGATGTCCTTGAGCAGCTTGCCGCTCATTTCCGAGCGATAGGCATTGGGGTAGGTGATGGCGGTGTGGTGATAGACGTGATCGACCGTGACGTCCGACCCCGGCGGCAGGCTGGACCCCCAGCGGAATCCGGGCGACAGCGAAATCTCCGCATCCCGTTCCTCGATCAGGGCTTGGCAGATCAGGTCATCGAAGGTGCCGTTGAAGTTGCCGCGCCGGTAGAGCAGGCTCTCCGTACGGCCCAACACCCGGTCCAGTTCTTTGGCGTGGGGCTCGCGGATCTTGTTGATCACCGCCGCCATCTCCGGGTCCGGTTTGATGACATCGGAAAACACCGGCATCAGCTTGAAGCGGTAGTCCGTGACCTTCTTGTCCTTGACCTCGAGATCGAGGCGGGCCAGGAATTTGCCGTGCGAACCGGAGGCGACAAGCAGCGTGTTGCCGACCTTGACGGCCTCGGGCAGGGCGTCATGAGTGTGGCCGGTCAAAATCACATCGATACCGCTGACCCGCGAGGCCAGTTTGCGGTCGACGTCGAAGCCGTCGTGGCTCAACAGCACGACCAGTTCGGCGCCTTCACCGCGGGCCTCGTCGACCCGTTCCTGGACCAGTTTCTCGCGGATGCCGAACGACCATTGGGGGATCATGTAGCGCGGGTTGGCAACCGGCGTGTAGGGGAAGCCCTGACCGATGACGCCGATCTTGACGCCGCCGCGTTCGAAGTAAGTGATCGCCTCGAAAACGCTCTCTTCCCATTCGGTGTCGATGACGTTGCCGACCAGGAACGGGAAGTTGAGCATGTCCTTCAGTTCAAGAACCCGTTCTTCGCCGTAGGTGAACTCCCAATGCGCGGTCATGGCGTCGACGCCGAGGGCGTTCATCACCTCGACCATGTCGGCGCCGCTGGTCTTGAGCGCCGTGTAGGAACCCTGCCAGGTGTCGCCGCCGTCGAATAGCAGCGTGTTGTCCGGCCGCTCGGCGCGGATCGCCTTGACCAGGGTTGCCATGCGGTCGAGCCCGCCGACACGCCCATAACTCTTGGCCAGCGCCGAGAAATCGTCGCTGGAAAGCGCGTAGGCCGCCGGCGACGAGGTCTGCAGGCCGTAGTGTTTGAGAAAATCCTTACCGGTGATATGCGGGACCAGGCCCTTGACCTCGCCGACACCCAGGTTGACCGACGGTTCCCTGAAGTAGAGCGGAACCAGTTGAGCGTGGCAGTCCGTGAAATTGAGCAAGGTGACTTGTCCGACCGAGTCGAACTTCAAGACCTCGTCCTGGGTGATCGTCTGTTGCGCGGCGGCACGCGAAAGGGCGCCCGGCGCACCGGTCATCACGGCGGTCGCCGCCGCCACCTGAAGAAACTGCCTGCGGTCCAGCATCGCTAAATAATCTCCTCAAGGAATAAAAAGGGGGATGCGAACAAGCGCATCCCCCGGAACGAATTTTCGTTCAAATCGAACCTAGTTGCGCACGGCCGGCGTTTCGACGGGCAGGCCGCGTCCACGCCAGGCCAGGTAGAGCTCCAGGTTCAGGTATTCAGGCGCGCCGTAGGCATAGGGAGTCGCCCGGATGTTCTTGTTGCATCCGCGGAAACGGCGGTGGATCGAGCCGACTTTCTGCCATTTCAGGCGGTAGGTCGGAAACCCGTTCGACTGCCCTTCGGACAGGCGGTTGGCCCGCGCTATCATGCCCGGATTGTCCTCGTGGCAGTGCTTGCAGGCGAAATCCAACTGGCCGCGGCGCTCGTAATAGAACGCCTTGCCCTTCTCGAAGAACGGCACCGCCGGCCCGTCGATGGAGACGTTCATCGGCATGCCGTGCGACTGGTGGCGTACGTAGGTGGTCATGGCCAGGAGCTGGTTCGATTCCCATTTCCAGGCCTTCGCCTTCATGCGTTCGGTGCGGCACTCGTTGATTTGAGTCTCGACGCTGTCGATGCCTTTCTTTTTGGCATCGTATTTCGGATAAACGGTGGCCACGCCCTTCATCGAATCGGAAGCTTCGTTGTGGCAGGACGCGCAGGATTTACCCGCCTCGCCATCGACCGCGCTCCACAGGGCCTCGCCCTCATCGACCATCAGCATGCCCGGGTTCTCGAGATCGTCGTCCTGGATCCGCATGGTTTCCGTGGTCATATAAGTGTACCCGCTATGGCGGTCACCGACTGCGTATTTGCCCCAGTCCTTGTGACCCGCCATCGCCGGTGATGAAACCGCCGATGCGACCATCGCCGCACCCGCGAGAGTCAGTATTCCCAGATAAGCCTTACCCATTTTTCCCCCCTGTCATTAGGTTACGTTGACCTTGGCCGTCTTGGTGGTCGTTTTGCCGTTGTCTTCGGTCCAGGTCATGTCGAGTTTGCCGCTTTCCTCCGCCTTGACGTAAAAGGCGAGATAGGGGTTGGCGGATACGGCCGGGTGCCAGTCCGAGGAAAAGACTTCCTTGCCGTTGTACTTGCACACGAAGTTATTGATGATCATGCGCGGGATCTTGTTGCCGGTCTTTTTGTCCTTGCGCTGACCGGTTTCCATCTTGTGGGAAACCAGGGTCTTCACCTGGAAGACCTCGCCTTTTTTCACCTTTTTAGGAACTTTTACGCGGGCTTTCGCCATTGTCTTTCTCCAATCTCACTCAGCCGCCGCAGCCGCCAATGGTTACCTTCACTTCGCTCTTGCCCATGACCACGGAGCCGTTGCTCATTTCGGCAACGACGACCACGTTCTGGGTCTTGGCCAGGCGCATACGGGTCGATGCGCGGGCCCGGCCGCAGGCCGGCGTGAAGTGGCAAGAGGCAACGTCGACATTCGGGTTGCCGTCGGCGAAGATGTGAACCGACTTGACGTGGTCGGCGTCCGTCATCGGGCTCTCGACCTCGAAGCTCATCGGCACCGTGTTACCGTTTTCCGCGATCTGCGGCAGTTCGACGGTGACCTTGCCTTCGGTCGGCGACTTGTCGCCGATCAGCTTTTTCATTGCCGCGGCAAGCTTTTCCGCGTCGGCGGCCGCCAGGCCGGGAAGCAGGCTGGTCGATACGACAGCCAGCGCACCGGCACCCGCGATTTTCAGAATATCGCGGCGATCGACCGGTTTCAGTTCTATTTTCTGCACCATGAAAATCTCCTTGGTGATGGGTTTGTTAGACGAATCCGTACCACCGAACACCGTGGCCGGCGTACGAACCCCCAACGTTTATTTCAGCGTTTTCAGGTAAGCGACGATGTCCTCGATGTCCTGGGCTGCCAAAATGGTCTTCCCTTGGAATTTTTTGAGGACCCGATGTAGGCCCGAACTCCTGTAGAACGCGGGCATGGTGGTGTCCGGATTGACGACTTTCGCATCGACGACGCGCAGCCTCAGTTCACCCTCTTCGTATCGTTCGCCGACACCAACCAGGCTCGGCCCGAGGTTGCCGTGGAACTGCTGTTCCGGGATCGGCATCACGTGGCAGGCCAGGCAATTGCCCTTTTTCCTGTTGATTGCCAGTTTCCGGCCGTTGGCCGGATCACCCGGTTTGCCGGTCAATGATTTGGGGATGCTGGTGTCGTCGACAATCTCGTACTTGGCCATTTCCGCAGCATTCGCGGTTGAGCTCAGGGCGAGACCGACAAACGCTCCCAACGCCAAAGTGGCAATGTCATTAAAACGCAACAAGTTCTCCTCCATTTTTTGTGATCGCTCGTTTCCACCACGGCATAGTTATTATTGCCATGAGTACCTTGGCGGAATACGGATTTATGATCAACGATGAACCCTGAGGTGGTCCCACTTGTTTGGACGGTCTGACGGCTTTTCTAAGGTGTATTCCGGTT
>Ga0066187_1000380_pt1 | contig 15669 bp, 3 predicted proteins | sample WorMetexBAHAMAS1_FD_58706 | JGI IMG/M metagenome (GOLD analysis project Ga0066187, IMG submission 58706) | Marine gutless worms symbiont microbial communities from Max Planck institute for Marine Microbiology, Germany - Inanidrilus exumae... | ecosystem: Host-associated > Annelida > Digestive...
GCCTCGGGCCTCGGCCCCAGGATGGGCCCCACTGACAATTTCAGTCTGGTGACGGGGCCGTCTGAGCCAACTCCTCCTCCCCTCGCTGCGGACGTCCTTTACGGATGACCCTTTACGTACAGCCAGATCGCCGATCTGGCGCTAGCAATAAACTTTTATTAAACCGACATATTCAATTTTAAATAACATAACATGACAAATATTCACCAGTTGACTTCGCGAAGTCAGTGTGGGTATTAAGCTAAAAAAACTAGGGGGTCCGCTGCCCCAAAGTCAACATAGATGACAAAATAGGGCAGTGAATGTATAAACTAGGGGGTCGAACCCCTCGATCCCAACCTCCCCGGTAATTCCCATGCGCAAAGTATTACATCATGTCCTACAACATGGCGATCATCACAGATTACTGTGACGTCACTTCACCCTATCTATAACCAAATGGTCGTCCTGGGCGATGCATTTGTAGACCGTGGAATGTCGTCCTTGCGTTGCAACTGCAGCGGTGATGATCTACATGTGCGTAAACACCTAGTGACGTCACTGCAGGAAGGTGCATGGTGGATCGTCGGGGTAGATATCGATCGATCGCGAGATGGTTCAAGGTTGGCGTCGCGCCTCAATTTTCTCTCCCATTAGCCGTACTAACCGTGAACGACGACGGCGACGTGCTGCCGCTCTCGACGAAACTCGTTACAGCAAGTTGTATGGCCCCAACGGCTGACACGATAAGCGAACCTATAGTTACACAGTTCTCCGCGTAGTGTTGCTGCAGAGGTATAAAAATCTCAAAATCGCCAAACCCTAATTTTTACAACGAATTCACTTTCAAAGTGTTAATTTTTTCCTTATTTGTTACATAATAGACAAAATGCCTGGACCGTTTCTCCTAAGCTACTCGTTTTTTGTTTTGTTTTTTAATATATTTTTTCATATTTTTCCGTTTCAGTGCTGTGTGCTAAATTAAGCTGGGCATCTCGTCAGCTTTTGAGCGCAAGTAATGCCCGTATTACAACTGAGATAAAATGTTTTAGCTAAACATTTTAGCTATTAAAATGTTTTAGCTAAAACATTTTATAGCTAAAAACATTTCATTTCAGTTGTAATACGGGCATAAATCTACCGTATCGTATCGTATATAATATGACAATAAACGTTCAGTGGAACAGGACGAAAAAAGCTAACAGCTGTTATAGCCGCCTCAAGAAAACATAAAAAGAGGGGATAGGCCCTAGTGGTTATGCTCTGTAAGTTTCACCAAGATTGCTCAACTAGTTCATATGAGACATCGTGGTTACAATTTCTGTCTGGACGAACATACGAACGGACGAACAAAGGGCGATCGAACTTACGTAGCGGACGGACAGCCCGAAAACTTAACGCCTTCGCCGACACTGCCGAGTGGCGAAGGCATAAGACCGATGTCACACCTGCGATTTTATCGTGCAACTTTGTCGCGCGATAAAGTTGCGCGACAAAATTGCACGATAAAATCGCAGGTGTGACATGGGTCTAAAATGAAATGAAAAACCGACGCAACAGTAACTGTATACGTGGATGTGGATTTCCACCAGCACGTACAGTTGCATATCGGTACATAACAGTGCAATATGCCACGTTTACATCGCAACAGACATTTAGTTTTACTGCAACGTCCGAAGCACGTCAGCTAAGTGCTTAGTGGCTTGCGTCGAATTATTATTATTCTCATTCTCATTAGGCCTACTTCCGCCAAGTCTGTTCTGTATTTGCCAGCTAGAAACGAATAAACAAACAAAATTAGTCACTAGAAAGCTTCCAATCGAGATCGCACCGACTACTACAGCAACAGTTTTTGACTAGTTTGCTTCTTGATTAACGTTTAAAAGGATTACTCGACAGTTTATGTGTCGATTATCATAATCATAAAATATTTGTTGGGTACGAAGAGCCATCGACTACACGATAATGATTATTATTATATCTACTACGAACAGGTTATAGTGACGCTTAAAAAACGTTACAGGAGCACTTTAAATTAGTCACAACGTAGGCCTACGTACCTACACTGCACGCCGAGAATGCGAGTTTAAAGATCGTAGCATACGCGCAACAACCGCAGGGACCGGAGGAGACTGGTCCTCAACTTTTATGTTGGGGACCAACAATGCATTGGTCCCCCAACTTCTTGGCCGTAGTTTTCAAACAGCAAGAAATTTCACTACAAGTCTTGTTTGATAATTTCCATTTGTTGTTTGGTTTTAACAACCAGAGGCGCAACCACGGCAGAAAAGTTGAAAAATTTGGAACTGATTTAGCCCTTTACATGCTTTATTTGATCGGATATATATCGGATATATATACACGTCCTAGGGAGCCCACTAATGAGCGTAGTAGCCACCAGAATGCAGGATTTAGCATCCAAGTTTTCAAAAATTTCCCGGGGGTCATACCCCGGACCCTGACAGCGGGAGAGAGCGACACCCTCCCGCACTCACCCCCAGCCCGGCCTCTGGCCGGGCGTGGGACACAAGCGCACCGGTGTTGGAGCCCAAACCTTGGTTCTCCCTACTGTACGATTACATAAGAAATATACAATATGGGAAGTATACGCCGCCCGAATGCACAGCGTAGGCAGGAGCAAGGTATGATCAGCTTCTGCTACTAGTTTACACAAAATGTACAGCGACAGTATGTCACAACAAGAAGCTCGGCTATTGCAGAGGAAGCGCGCGACGCGCAATGTCAGTTGAAATCTTGTCAACTGCCGCACACTGTACGAAAAATCACACTTGAAAAGACTTGCAGTAGCTGAATGATCTTGAAGGTCTCTCAAGGTCATCGGAATTGCCGCTATTTGATAGGCCACATATTACTTCCTATTAGTGGTCCATAGTAACAACGTCTCTATCTTGCACCGTTTCCTAGGTTTTACCACATTTACAGTGTACGTGACTGAATTCAGTGTCGATAAGACCGTTTAAATTACAAGCCATGCACGCGTTTCCGATTCATGTGTAAACATGTCGTAGTTAAGTCCATGCTAATTTAGTCAGTTGGAGTTTAACGTCCCTTTTCAACACAAATACGGCTATATCAGAGACGACAATGCTAATTTCCCGAGGCACAGGAGTTAGAACGGTTCCATAAAACGAAAGTGACCTTCACGGTCGCTCAAGGTCATTGGTATTGGTGCCATTCGATAGGCTGAATACGATTTCCTATTAGTCTTCCGTGGCAACTATGTCGCCATCGCCATGTTGTACAGTTCCTAGAAATTATGTTATTCCCAAATTTAAAGACGTCACACGAACACATCCCGTCCCGGGGTCGTCCATAAAGGACGTCCGTAGCAAAAGGGGAAGAGGTGGCTCAGATGCGGACACAGGGGAGGGGTAGTTAAAAATTACGAAAATTTTTGCGGATGTCCTTTATGGACGGCCCCTCGGGGTTAATCTATCATGCATGCACTAGTACTCGTCAGTATCGATCCGAACACCAAATTTGAAGTGTCCAGCTCCACCGACCCAAAGATTATCGTTGGGCCCCAACATTTAAAAATGAATCACCTGACCCTGATCACGCCCCTTTCAGGGATGTTTGCCATTCGTAGGCTGGGACATGCTATGGTCAACTTGCCTAGTAAATCTGAAGTCTATTTCCACCTGTTACGAAGATACGAAAGGCAACGCAAAATATAGAAAATTGAGTGGTTTGGGGCAGTTGGGGTCACTGGATATAGCACCATTCCATAGAGCACATATGAGTTCGTACTTCCTATTCGACTTTTAATGGTAACTATGTCCCTATCTTACACCATTTCTGAGATATAGCGAGGAAATCGCCGATTTTAAGCTACCCCGCCAGTATTTGGCACTCCCGATTCCCACTGGAATTTTGCCACTATTTTCGGCAACAGAAAACTGAGTTCCTGAGCTATCGTGGTACGCTACTTGCCTGATGCTATTTTCAGCGGTTTTGGTAGAACACCGGCCAGTGACAGACAGACAGGCGGACGAGACACAGTCATAGCACATGCCGCGCTAGCGTAGCGTCGATCAGTGAATCGCGAATGCAACAATGAAATTTTGCAGCATCTACAGCGAACATCGCCGAAGAAGACGACAGAAAAAAATCGACCGCTGTTCGAAACTGACAATAGCACGACACTCATTTCAAGTGAGAGCAAATTAATCATAGGACTGAACCGACGACACGTTGCAATTAAATACGAAACAGATAAAACACGTCGTCAGAATGTTTCGTGAAACTGCTAAAGAGTGGTGACTACTCCAGTTTCTATTCCAGTTCCGCACTTTCGCTGTCCGTGTCGCCACTTCCGCTGCCCTCTGCCGCATTTCCAAGTTTTCGTTTCCTGCTCTTCTTGAGATCAACTCCCGGCTTTGAACATTTAAATTTCGCCCGAACAACGCCGAACCTCTTCGGTCGCGCGCTGACTCTACAATGCCCAGTGTTCCGACCTTGTTCCCCGGCAGCTTGGGCAGCAACAGGTGCGCTATTCGTGCATTCGGCTGTCGACGAACCTGTATTCATGGCCGAATCACCGCGGTCCATTCCGGCTTCGGCCAGCGAGTCTTCACTTACGCAGTCGGTCGAGGATCGTCGACGTTGGCGGAGCTCGCTCGTGGGTCCGGTTTTCGTCTGAGCGTCGAGCGAGTCCGTCGAACACGATTCCCACGCCTCACCGCAACCTGGATGCGCACGATCCGACGACTCGGCGAAAGTTCTATCGAATTCTTTGAAGAAGCCGCCATCAGCCGGTGATCCACGTTCGTTCAAACTGTCACCGGAGAGATCTTCCGCATCTCGAGGCGAGTCGGATTCTCGACGGATAAGTCCTGACCCGTCGTTCAGGTCAAAACTGAATGGTCCTGCAGCGGCGGGGTGGCACCACAGTCGACCGGGAGGCCTTGAGACGATGATGGACTCCCCCGCCTGTTTCCGTTCACTTACGAACGCGGCGTCATTGCGATCACCGATCATCTCATCAGACGTCGACCACGGATGAGTGTCGCCGGCGAAAAAAGGCCAAACGGGGTACGGGGCGAACGTCGCGGGCTCCGCTGTCGGTTGGTGCTCAGCGATTATGAACTGCGAACCACCAGAGCCATGTTTATCATCGCCGCCGCTGTCTGACGAGGCCGTATCCTCGCTGGCGTGCTTCCGCTTCCTCGAAAATCTCCGCGACTGTGTAATGTCCGAGCTGGGTGCCGGGTCCGTAAACGGGAACGTCCAGCGAAAACCGTCTCCGGCCGTAGAGCACTTGCTAAACCACTCAGGATGATAATTGCCTCCTCGTCCGTAACGGGCAGACCCATCTTCGGCATTAATCGCCGACGCCTTTGCACTTTCAGTGCTGAAGGCAGACGGCAATCCAGTGAACTGATATTCATCTTCGTTCTCGTGAAGTCTGAAACTGTACGGCGGAAGCTGCATATCGTCTTCTGTTGTTTCCTGTACACGACCAGTAGCGCCGGAAGGAGAAACGCCCGAGATGACGTGTTTTGATAGAGGCGGTGTTTCAGGCAGCTCGGGACAATGTCTGTCAGATACGAAAGCTGATAACTCGTCGCCGTTATCCAGAACCGTAACGGTTTCGGTCTCCTCGATAATTTCTACGTCGACGTACTCGGTGACGACATAGTCGTCTTCCTCCAACGCCAGTTCGTCGTCGTCGTCGTCAACGCCTTTCGCCGAGTCGCGACACGCACCCTCTTCGTCAGCGTCGAAACACACCTGGCCGCCGGCAAATATCCGCTCGACTTCCAGGTCCACGGAACTAGTCTCACATCCGGACGCGGGCACCTGCAGCAGTCCATCGCCGTCAAACCATAGCGGGTTCGAGTTCTGGTCCAGAATTTCAACGCAGTCGCCGTCCTTCGGTGGCTGTCGACAAACGGGTCTGATGACGTCAGTTAAGCGATCATCGTTCGGCTCCGAAGTGAAGTTGACAGCGTCGCCGGAAGACTCCATCTCATCCGTATTTGCTGAAATTACAGCGAACACGTCAGCCGTCAGACAGCCGGCAATATTCACCGGCCTTATATGGTCAATGACGCTATGTTGAGAGTCATCAGAAGTAGTCGCTTTTCGCTCGTCGTCTGGACAAGTTTCTTGTGGCTCAGCCTCTGCCACATCTGAAGGACGAATCGTAAGGAAGTCACGGTCGGCCACAGCGTCCTCATTGTCTAGTGTTCTTGGCATTTCTGAATCAGACTCATTGGTCATTCGGCGTTCGGACAGATTCTCGAGATCTGAGTGTGAAAGCGACCTGGGTTGGAGGTACTGGGACGACAGATAGGTCGTTTTTGTCGTTGACGCCGACCACGCGATGACAGATTCGGTCTCCTCCGCATTCTGTATCATAGTAGGATGGTCTGCAACGTCGCGCGAGTTTTTAGCATCCTCCGCCGACGTCGGTTGCGACGGCGACTCAGTAAATTCCACGGTCTCGTGAAATTCCGGCCTTGTTTCTTCAGAGAACAGAGCTGCAGGTCTCATTTGTGGGTGGTCAACACCCGGCAACTGCGAAGTGCGTGTTGCAGACAAAATATCAGCACTGGCATCGTCTGTACATGAAGACATGTGTTCAGCTGGTGGCCGTTCCAGTATGTCAGGCGGCAATCGAATTGGCTTCGAGCGCTTATATTTCCTCGGCTTTCTAGCGGCCTTCGACGCAAGAACACGCTGCGTCGTGCCATGCTTGTCGGGTTCGTGGCAAGACGGAGGCTGGTTACCGTCTGCAACAGTCTGGTCGTCTCTAGTTTCTGAGCAAATTTCAACGATCCGACTCAGCAGCGAAAACACGTCAGTATCGGCTTCAGCCTCGGTACACGCTGCCTTCTGGGAAATTTTCTTTTGCCGGTTTCGCTTTCGTTTCTTCTTCCGTTTCTCAGAACTTGCCGACACCGCTGTACTGTCTGCCACCAGCTCTGTCGGATGTAATTCACGGAGAATGGACTCATCTGATGATGATTCGCCATGACTGACAACATCATCAACCTGTGATCCTGCCTCCGCCTCTTTCCGTTCTTCATCCCTGGATGAAACCAGACAAGCCTTACCATTATCCAGTTCCTTCGTCGGTACTTCCGACGTAGCCGTCGAAAAATCGGCTGCCTCTGATTCTGAAGGCACAGAAATTTTGTCGTTCTCTGACAAATCATCTTTTGCCTTACGCAAGCTTTCTGTTACAAATTCTGAACTGTGACCACCAGCTGCGCACTGCGATACTACTTTAGAAGCTTTCGCCTTTCGCTTTTTCTTCCTCTTACCCGCAGTTTCAGAGACAGGAGGATGCCGACGCAACGGAAATAGCTCTGACGTTTCCTTGCTGTCATCCATGCTGAAAATATCTAAAGGTTGCTCTGTAATTTTGGTATCTTCTTCGAGGCTCTCTGTCATAATTTCATCGACTTCTGGAACAACTACGTTCTCCAGTTCCTCGCGATTATCCGTTAAGGAGTCCTGTAAGACACTGTTATCATGCACAGTATGTAGATCGTTGTCTGCGACAGCAGTATCTTGACTTGTTTTTGGCTTGCGCTTCTTTCGATTTTTCCTCTTTACGGGCTTTGTAGATAAAGTCGACTTCCCGTCTCTCGTTGAGTCGGAGACTTCCGCATCTACAGAACGAGTACACAGTTCAGCTGGTTTCTCAGCATTGTTCTCTTCCGCAGCCGACGTTGAAGCCACATCGGCGCGTGAACCAACCGGCATCGACTCTTCGATACTCGGTTTCTGGTCGGGAAATTGAAATCCGTCTGCAATGTCATCGTGAATGGTGGTTGACGGGAGCTCAACTGATTCCGAACACGACATACCAACTGGTGGCAGCACTGGCTCGAAATTCCCACCGTCAGTACAGCTATGCTTCGGTTCTTCACTAGTACGATCAGTTATATCTACCTCGCCGACGATACTCTGTACCTCCGCAGCGACTACGGTTTGCGATGCATCTGTCTCTTCAACAGTCCCCATATTATCTGTTGCCTCTTTCCTGCCCTTTTTAGTCCGTTTCCGCTTTTTATTTTTCTTAGGACTCGAGGATGCAGGTGCCTCAAATGATGCCAAAGCGGTGGTCGGAACGCCCTCAACGTCAATACTTCTGGGCTCTGCAGCAGGAGAAAAGCACGTCTCGGTAACGATATCACCAACAGTGTTATTTTCATTCACAGCCGGTACATAATCAGTACCAGGTGAAGCTGCCAGATGTGCTGCGTCTTCGTTTGTCGATTTCGGTTTCTTCTTCCTATTTTTCCGCTTCTTCTTGGTATGTTCTTCAGGCTGCTCCTGCGTAGTTGAGGTTTTACTCTCAACCGACATCTGCACGTTTATTGTCTCCTCATCACTCAGTGGTGGCTCGTTGAAACAGGACACATCCTGGTTGGCATACTGTTCCGTGGACAGCCGCCCCGCATCAAAATGTGGCTGCAGTGATGAATCACAAATGCAGACGTCTGATGCTATCTGTTCAGTCAGATGAGTGGAAACAGTTTCCTGTGACAGAGGGTCCCGAGTCTGGCTCAAGTGACACTGCATCGAGTCGCTTGTGACTCCCGTTGTCGTAACACAACTGTCCACACCACCATCGTCCTGCGGAAAAAACACATCTCGCTGAGATCCTCGGACGTCTACTTCAATCGCATTATCTACTGTCTGTGTAAGCAGCTCAGAAGCAAGTTCTCCGGTAAGTAAACTGGAAGACGGCATATTACTACCACACTCAGAGCTCACATGTGCACGGTCACTACTGAGTGTAATGTTGTCATGTTCTGTGTGGTACTCAGACATCGACTGCAATTCGGAAAGATTATCTGCACTGCTGATTTCCACATCGTCATGTTCCGCTAGCAATGCAGCCGGTGTCAAATTGTCCGCTGCAAGAATGTCCGACGTGCAGAGCTCGATGCCAGCCGTTGGTTGCTTCCAATGCTCATCGCACATGACGTTAACATCACCGTCACGAACTGGACTCGACACTTTGCACTCCGAGTTGGCGTTGAAATTGTCCGCCGATTTCTCCTCGAACTGTTCCGTTGACAGGTTGCCTGGTGCTCGCTCGACAACAGCACTACCCTCACCACTGCATGCAGCCAACTGTGCAGAAAGCAGCGGCAAATGACCAGTCTCCATAGAACGAAGTAATTTCAACGACTGACGATGGCACTGCAATGCCACAACATCATGGCCATTGTGATCCAGCAGACGAGTCTCCTCGGTGTCAACAGCTGAGCACGTCTCCAATCCGGATTGTAGATACTTCACGGCCGTTGGTCCGACAGTTTTATCTGCCAGTTCCACTGGATATTCACCGATTCTGGCCGACGGAACGACAGCTGCACAGGGCTGGGATACATCACTCAGTACAGTTTCTTGCATTCCCGTCTCCTTTTCTGTCACGAACTCATCTACTTCCGGTGACTTCTCAACTGGTACTGCATCAGATAATCCTTGGTCACCTGCAGACACAGTGAAATCGCTAGTAGTGCTCGGTTTCACAATTCCATGCGACATTTCAATGGTCTTGTTGCTTACACTTTGTAACGACAGATCACAAGGCAACTGTACCGTGCCCCTCTCGACATCTTGCAGCGCTGAAAGTGCTGCATAGTAATACGGCAGAATTTCCGCTACAAAACCCTCCACTGATGACAACACAGATTTCTTCGATGCATCCTCATTACGACTGTCAGCCATGTCAACCTGCCCATCTGCTATTGGTTTATCCACTTCATCTGTGATCACAGTTCCCGCGGCAGCTGCTGAATCGGATCTTATCTGAACTGCTCGGAGGCCTTCAGAAAACAGACGAGCGACATGTTGCTCATCTTCACTGACATGAACAGGAACATCTGTTACAGGGAGGTCTACGGTTGGTTCTCTAGTAGTTTCAGCACTTGAAGCACTGAAGAAAGTTTCAGAAGCTGCTTCTTCTGTTAGTTCTAAAACAGTGGGTTCTTCAGTGCTTCTAAGTTTCGCTGCTGCTAGTTCCACTGATAGTTCACTAAGGACTTCAGTAACAGAGCATGACGCTGGTAATTCAAGAACTGTTAGTTGATGTGCATGCTCAATGGTGGCTTCCGACACAGTTTCAACATCAGATGTTTCCATACGACATATCAGAGCATGTGACTCACCGTCAGACTCAACATCAGACGGTTCATGGAGACTTTCAGCACTGAAGAAATGGCAATCGGTGGGAAGTATATGATCATCACGTGCGGATAGAGGCAACTCAGCATCAGTGACTTCAGTCAAAGGTACTGTAACATCATACTGTGACAGTTTGACATCAGGCTTCATGTCAACTAATGAAACAGACTCTTCAACAACATGCACAGCTTTTGGTTGTTGCTGTGCAACGGATGGCTCAGTAGAATGTAGTTCAACCACTTGTTTTGTAAATGGTACTTCAAGTGGATGATGTTCTGTTGGCTGGGCAATCTTCTCTGTCGTTCCAACATCAGGCCATGTTCCATCATGTGTGTCTGATGCAACTGTGACTTCTTGAACGTCTTTAATGGATTCGTCAACAAATTCTCCAGTATCATCAATGTCAGTAATCGTCTCTAGACTGTAAGTCACTAAGGAGTTAAAAGACTCGCATTCCATCTCTGATGCAGACTTTGGCCAAATATCCTCCCCAGATTCGGTAGGGAGTTCTGCGGGTGATGCCATCATAGCTTCAACATGCTCATTTATCACGTCCATTCCAACTGCTAGTTCAACATTGAGGTCGGTTGCAGTTTCTCTCCAAGGCTCAGTAACTACTTCATCACCATCATATTTCCCGCGAGCAACATCAGAATAAAGTCGACCGTCGATCAACGGAACAACTTGTACACTTTCAGTAGCTTTCAAAGACATAATCCTATTAGGCTCAGTTACTGACGAAGGAGGATGCAAAACTTCCGCGTCTTCGTAAATTTCAATTTGACGTTGTGGAACTACTGCTGCTGTGGATTCAGCAACAGGTTCAAGAGTTTCACTGACATCCGCAGCTAAAGAATCCAGTTGTGCATCACGCTCATGCTTGCATGCAAATTCAGCTGCTAGCAGAGATTCAGTAGCATCTCTGGACTCGGTGTCCAAAGCCTCATTCACTGTTTCCATTTCTCCATCGCTTGCAAATGCCACAGGCTTAGCCACGGTCTCAATAACACTTCCATTTGACATTTTCACAGCTTCCAACGAAACGTCAACAACTTCTTCAGCATCCAGTGAAACTGCTGCAGAATCCAAAACACCTTTTATGTCATTATAATCCTGGCCACATAGACTGCCTGCAGAAGATTCTATTTTGGCCTGCTCAGTTGGACAGCTTGACGCATCCTCGCCATCTAGATACTGTGCCCACACTTCGTCGGAGTCATGTCTCTGACGCAATCGCTTGTGTTTTCTGCTTTCTACAACAGTGAAAGATCCGCCTTCAGTGTCATCTTCAGTAGTCTGCTCTTCAACATCAATTCCCATAGTGTTCCGTAGATCTGGCTGTTCATCTATGCATGCTATATTTTCTTCGCTTTTAGCACGAGGCATGGAGAATCTCACTATTTCCGAACCAGTCTCAGTTGCTTTAACCTCACTATACTCACTTTCTGATGCTCTTTTGACACGCCTGTGCTTCCTCCGATGTTTTGTTGTCCCACTGCCGACAATGTACGCCACAATGTCGTCCACGTTTTCGGCGTCCCATTCCCGCAGAAATCTACTTGCTTTCAGTCTGTTATGCACCTTACCACTCTCAACGTCTGCAAGAGAAGCAAGACTCGTATAATGGGCGACAGCTTTCTCTGTCTTAACTTCCTCACACAGCATACACGAAACCTTGGCAATCTCTGTTTCAAACGATTTCTTTTCAACTCCTGCATTCTCAGAAATTTCCAAATCACTTGCTACGGTGACTGCCTTGGAGACTTCTTTCAAATTGTTATCATCGACAACATCCACTTTGATACGTTCTTCTCTTAGTGCTGGATCACATCCACCTGCAACTAACGATGCTTCGACGATACTTTGCGCAGAAAATTCGTCAGACATATTCTCCAGTGGTGCAACATTTTCTGTCATCAATGAAGACACACGGGCACTCACAGTATCTGCCACAGCTTCATCACTGACGTTTGAGTACAGTTCACCAGTGACCCTGATGACAGATCTTGGTGCTGCTGTAGTCAGACGCTCAACTCTAACAGTCTCATTTGATGACGATGCAGACGAGTCGGCTTCAGCTCTTTGCTTTACGGCTACGGCTTCGGTCTGCAGTTCCACTGCAATTGTTCTCCCTGTCAAAGCAGCTACATCATCACTGTCCACTGCTGCTCTCAACCCCACTGCTGTGTACACTGGCAGTTCTGCCTCTCCGTCCTCAGCAACATTTATAGGTAATGTTTCCACGTCAGCCGGAACCACATCGTCTGAAAGATTTTCACGTGCAAGTTGCTGCTGTGGAGCATCTTCATGCCTATCAGCAGTTACTGGTCTTATAGGTACTGTCACGTCCAGTGATGCTTCAACGAGTTCTGATTGCTGTCGCACATCATGCTCTGGGACCACACCCATTACAACGTCCTCTGCCACCCTGTCTTGAACAATTTTCATTTCTACATCATTCAGAAGCAAAGATGAAAATTCTTCAGATTTAGAAGTATCTGCTGTTTCAGTTGGACTCTTCCTTTCTGTGGCTGCGATGTCATCAACATCTGGGTTAATTTCCTCCAAGGAATTTTGTACTAAGACTTCTTCAGTAACGTCAGATGATAAAGCGTGCGGTAACCTACTCTGTTCACCTTCCAAAAGCTCAATAGGCTCAACTCTAGGTATAGCTTCAGCATCTGCATCACTACTCAGCACTACAGTCAGACGACCTTTATTTAATACTGCTGAACTCTGAGGCAAAGATGAATTTTCCATGGCCAGACCTTCAAAGTCCCGCTTCTTTCTTTGTCGTCTATGACCCTTGGTCTCAACAACCGTGAAGCCATCTTCACGAGAATTATTATCCATATCTACCAGTCCGCGACGATTCGCATCAGACAGTTCTTGATTATCGCAATTATTCTCAACAGTTTCAGCCTCCAAAACATTTACATGTTCTTCAACTTTTTGCTTTGACGATGTTTTGCCGAGAGTAAGTGTTGAATGGATATCTGCCTCTCTGTGTGAAGGTATCTTCCCACTTTCAACATCATGCAGCAAAGCTAGACTATCATGATACGCTAGGTATTGGATAGTTTCAGCGGCATAATGATCACTAGCTTGGTCTGTTGCGCAGCTGAAATTTCTGGGTATTTGTTCCACCTCAGCGGAAGCCACCATGTAGCCATACCTCACTTCAGCATTGTCACCAGTACGTGGACTTGCATTCAGTACACCACTCTCAAAATCCCTGAGTCTACTATATACAGGATAGTAGTGAGGGCGCTCAGTCGCCACGTACATCAAACTGGGTTCATTCCGTGCCACCAATACCTCAGGCGTCATCAGTTCATATGAAACACACCTATCTATTGGTTCAGCAACATCAGTAACAGCGGAATCTTTTCGACCATGGTCATCATACGATAAGTCAGCATCGACATCTTTCACCGCAGTAATGTTAACCAACACATCTGCACTTTTCTCAACAGCCTGTTGTTTTTCTGAAATCATATGTGATGTGTCACTTGCTGGAGTTTTGAAATGCAGAACGTTATCACCAGACTTATTCATTTTCGACGTTACTCTTCCCAACTGAAGGCATTCATTTATTACAGGATAATCTGCGGCCAGCAAAGCCATCGCTTTGCGATCTACGGAAGCTGAGGACTCACACCCGCCGGGTAATGAGCAATCAAGCATGAGATGTTCTGCACCACGCACGTCAGCCCTCTGACGGCTAATTTCCAACAACAGCTGTACCGTTGCATATTTACCAGCAACTTCAGAAAGACCACCCATCTCAGCAGATGGTGGCTGATCAGAAACAGAGACATCAGCGGAAAGATGCATGCCTTGACATATTTTCAGCGAGTCATCTGAAAGATCAGTGCCAGCCACCGTATCATTCGATGCGACAGTTTTGCCGCGTGCGGTATGATGACTACCCAGGCTCACGTCGACACCAGCAACATCAAGCTGTTCTTCATTGCTGAACTCAACCGACTTCAATCCACCTTGCACTGCATTTCTGTTCTCAGAAAATGCAGCAACAAAATCGTCGACTGTAGTCGGACTACAAGCAGTCCAAGCACTTTCATCAGTGAACACTTCCGCATCATCAATCATTTCCACAGAATACCTCCGACCATAATCACGCTCCAGATGATCACAGGATCCTTCATACAGACCAGATGAGCCAAAGTAGCCAGTATCCGAATCAGGAAATGTTGACCCACTTAAACACTGAGACTGACTAGTTGTCAACAGTGACGACCTATCCATGTCGTCATCAGCTGGCATTACTGCACGTTCATTATCGGCAACGGCAAAAACGCTGCGAACAACGGTCGGTGTAAGCGGTGACACACGAAAGCGAGATCTAGTATGTGCCCCAGGTTTAGAAGAAAGCTGCCTGTGATGTCTAGGAACACAGGAGTTTGAGCAGCACCATTCATCACCTTGGCGGCTAACAGGTGCTGGGAGTTGACAGTGTGGGCCATATTCTCCGCCCGAACATCTCTACAAATAATAACGCAAGTATATCATACCCACCTGCAGCTGAATGGCTGCAGATATCACTGAATGATGTATTTGATTATTTGATATGAAATCCTTAGGTTGTTGCATCAAGCTTAGTTAAACTTTAACGGTGGGTAAACTTTGCATTGTCATCATGAATGGCAGTAATGCAACATATCAGCCAATACCAGCATTGGAAAGTGGCAGAATTAACCAATGGTTAAAGTTGACTAAGCTTGGTGCAACTGACCTTAGTGCGTATATATAGTTGACAGTATACACAAAATATAGCAAACAACTGTCTTTCATAAATTCTTTAGTGTTCACTACAAACGTTCGGTAACTATTAGAGCACAAAATTTAGTAGCCATATGAAATGCGCCAGAAAGATTTCAATGACAAAATTCGACACTGGTAAACAGACAGACAAACTGTTTTGAATGTGAAGATAGAGTTAGCGTGGTGTTCGCTTGATTTACCTTCATATCTGTGTATCCTCTCACTATATTTTTCTTGGATATCCCCGTCTAATTTCAACCTCAATGGTCGTTGTGTGTTTGATCTAGTCGGGCATCTTTATGTTACATATTTTCAAATTATCTTGATCTAACTTTCTTAATCACCAAGCTGATTGGTTTCAACTTTCAATCTCCACAATTCTCTCATCTCTGCATTTTACTTTCTTTCTTTCAAATTATGCACACATATCTGTCTCTTCCTGCTCATTTCAGTTCCAACTTCACCTCATGCACCATTTTCAACAAGGACTCACTGCCACATATCAGCTCCACACACAGCAAGTATATAGTTTAGCCTTTCAGTTTTAAAAAGAATGCTTTACCGGTTAAAATAGGCGAGTGTTCATAAAACATTTCCATGGCACCTCTGATCCATGCTATCACTGCTCAATCACAATATCTTGTGTAATTGCTGTTCTTCAGTTCCAATAATATATCAGTGCCTAATGACTCTTGTTGCATAATATCTTTTCTGTGTTGGTCTGGCTTTGGA
>Ga0066187_1000382_pt1 | contig 15598 bp, 12 predicted proteins | sample WorMetexBAHAMAS1_FD_58706 | JGI IMG/M metagenome (GOLD analysis project Ga0066187, IMG submission 58706) | Marine gutless worms symbiont microbial communities from Max Planck institute for Marine Microbiology, Germany - Inanidrilus exumae... | ecosystem: Host-associated > Annelida > Digestive...
ATCTGGTGATACAGAGGCGTGCGCAGGCTTCGGTTGGCGCTCGCTGCCCCGCCCGCTTCCACCGCCAAAACTCGTGCCCCCGCCACGGCCCCTCACCCGTTGTCAATGCCGGCGTTCTCGTGCGCCGGGCTTTGCCCGGCGATAATGATATATTGTTATATCAATCGGGCAAGTGGTGCGCGGGTGCGCGCCCCTCTTGGTTCGGTACTTGGCCTCTCCCCGCCAACGGCTTCAAGGCAGCGTACCGGTCGATCCCGTGTTACGACCCGTCGGTCAGAAGCGCGGCCTCGGGCAGTGCGAACGGCGAACAGCCCAACAGTGAGCCTTGCCACATGGTGCCCCGGCCGGGCTTGTGCAGCTCGGCGCTCCGATAGATGAAGTCAAAGACGATGCCTGCCTGATCCTCGTCAACGGCCACCTGCATCAGCTTGACGAGCAGGGACGGTGGCAGCTTGCCCTTCTTGGCTCCGGTCAACGTGGCAAAGCCGCGGCAATGAACGCTGCTTGCGCGCACAATTCCGAACTCCTCCTGCAGCGCCAGGAGAATGCGTTTGTCCGTGCCGTCGTCGGGCACCACGCACGAGACCAGCTTCGCGCGGAACCGAGGGACCGGTATGTCGGCGGTTGACCCGGTCATGCCTCCTCGCCGCCTCCGATATCGAGCCGCTCGCGAACGGCCTTGGGCACATAGGAGGCCGCCTTGTCGAGCGGCATGATCCCGATATAGCCGCGGCCGGGCAGATCGAACCGGCCGGCGCGGTAAAGGCCGTCGAACATCAAGTCCTGTTGCTCGGCCGAGACAATGATCGAGACGACTTCTTTTTCCGTCTCCACCGCCACGCCGAGGGCGCCAAGCCGTTCACGCGTTCCCCATCCCCGCGCATGGCTGACGATTGCGTTGCGGGCGCCCATCTCCTGCGCGGCCAACAGGATCGTGTCCGCGTTGCCCGCATCGACCACGCAGACGATCATCGCCACGTCCGTGAAATAGAATGTGTCGCTCATACGATCGCGCGCGCCTCCTCGTCGCGGGAGATTTCGACCTCCTGTTCGGCAACCTCCAACTGGTGGCGAACCTGGAAGCGGGCCCAAAGACCCGTGGATAACACAGCGATGATGGGTCCGATCGAAGCCATGCAGAGGATGCCGAAACCCTCGATGGCGTTGACTGCGTCGCCGAAACCCAGACCCATCGCAAGCACCAGCGGAACGGTGATCGGCCCTGTGGTGACACCGGCCGAATCCCAGGCGACGTTGACGAACGTTTCGTCCGACAGGACTGTCAGCACGACGGCGATCAGGTATCCCGGCAGGATGAACCACACCAGCGGCAGTTCGAAAATCAGCCTCGTGAGGCCCAGGGCAATGCCAAACGCGACGCCGACGGAGACGGCGTAGATCAGCGTCTTCTTCTTGAACACGCCACAGGTCATTTCCTCTGCCGTGACCCCCAGCGCATTGAGCGCCGGCTCGGCAACCGTGGCCCCGAAACCCAGGATCCAGGCGAAAACCAGGGCAATCGTCAATCCAACGGCGAAAAGATAGATGGGCGAATCCGGTATGCCTTCGATCGACTTGAAGGCAACCGGCACGAGTTGGCCGGTGGAGCCCCCGAGCTTCGACAGGCCGTAGGTCAGGCCAATGTTGAAGATGCACATGCCAATGATGGTGAGAGCGATCCCGTACCAGATGGTACCGGCGTGCGGGAGCTTCTCACGCAACACCACTTTCAGGACGATGAAAAGAAAGACGACCAACGGCAGGATCGCCCGGACGCCGAGCACGATCTCGGCCCACGGGCTGCGCTCGTGCCATGGCACACGCGTCTCCCCGGCGGCCAATGCGGCCTGACGGGCCGCCTCGATGATTTCGGCGGGTGTCGATGTCGCCGATATGTAAAACGCCAGGAGCAGCACGCCAAGAATCGGGAAAAGCGACGCCATGGTCACGATCCCGAACCCGGACAGGCCCGAGTCGCTCTTACCGGCGGCAGACGCGATACCGATGCCGAGCGCCAGGACCAACGGCACGGTCACGGGCCCGGTGGTGACCGCACCGGCGTCCCATGCGAGCCCCAGCACCACCCGCAGATCGGGATCGAAGGCTGCGTGGATCGTGAGCAGCAAGATCGGCGCCAGGACGATGTAGATCAGCGGTTTGAGCGACCATCCATAGAGGAAACGCAGCGTGCCCAGGACCGCGGCCAGCCCCACGCCCGCGCCGACGACCAGCACCAGCACCGCAGCGTAGGTATTGAGCAGTGCATAGAGATAGGGTGCGCGCTCTGCCACGACATTCTGTCCCGCAGCCTGAAGCGCTCCGATCGCCGGTTCGGCAAAGGTAACGCCGATGCCGAGTAGCAGCGTGATGAGCAAAACGACCGGCAGCGGCGAACGACGGGGCAGCGCGCTGCCGATGATTTCTCCGAAGGGCATCAGGCCAAGCGCGAGGCCTTCCATGAACAGCATCAAGCCGACGATCACGGCGAAGAGCCCGCCCGTGATCAGCCAGGAGTCGTGTACGACCGCGTTGAGGATCAGAAGCTTGAACAACGCCAGATACAGGGCCAGCGGGACAACGGCCTTGACCTGGTCCATGAAGCGGATCTTGACGTAAGGCTGGATGAAGCGGAGCTTCTCAGTGGCCGTCAGCTCGAACGGCCGGAGCGGCATCGGGATCGGCCGGCCCTCGGCATCAAGCTCGGGCGCGGGCGAGACGACGCTGAAAGGAACCTCTTGCTGGACGGCACGATGCGCCCGACCGACGTCTGCAAAACTGACGTAGTGCGCCATGAGAGCCCTTCCCCATTCGCCTGTCGCACCTGACCATGCCCCCGCCACGACAGACGCCGATATGCTAGGGGCGCGGTCCGGTGAAGTCCAGCGAGGCGGGAAGCCCGAGGGGACAGTCTCGGCCCTGATGGCGCCGCTCCCCTTGATTTGCACCATCCTCGCCGATAGCTTCACCGCCGCGTGCCACCCGAGCCGAGAGTCGCCATTCATGCTGGACCGCCGTTTTATCATCGAGAACCTCGACGCCGTCAGACAGAACTGCGTGGACCGCGGGATGACCGTGGACCTGGACCGTTTCATGGAGCTGGACGAGGCCCGCAAGGCTGCCGATCAGGCCCTGCAGGAGCTGAACCGGCGGTCGAACGACGTGGCAAAATCCATCGGCCAGGCCAAGGATGCCGGCGAACGGGAAGCGCGCATCGCCGAAGGCAGACGCCTGCGCGGCGAACGCGACGCCAAATCGGCGGAACTGGAGACCCTGGACGCCGAATATGCCCAGTTGCACGCCCTGATCCCCAACATGGCCCACCCGGACGCGCCGGTCGGCAAGGACGACAAGGCCAATCTGGAGATCGACAAGGGCGCAACACCCATCCGCGACTTCGGGTTCGAGCCCAAGGACCATGTGGAGCTGATGGAAAACCTGGGCATGCTGGACCTGGAGGCCGGCGCCAAGGTCAGCGGCCACGGCTTCTATTACCTGAAGAACGACGCGGTGCTGCTGGACCTTGCCTTGCAGTCCTACGCGGTGCGGTTCCTGACCGAGCGCGGCTACAGCCCGCTGATGACGCCGGACCTCGCCCGCAACGAGATGCTGGCCGGCACCGGCTTCGTCCCCCGGGGCGAGGAGACCCAGATCTATTCGGTCGAGGAGACCGACCTCAGCCTGATCGCAACCGCCGAGATCACGCTGGCCGGGCTCTATGCCGACAGCGTGATCGACGTCCGCGACCTGCCGATCCGGCTGTGCGGGTTGAGCCATTGTTTCCGCACCGAAGCGGGCGCGCACGGCCGCGCAACGCGCGGCATCTACCGGGTGCACCAGTTCACCAAGGTGGAGATGTTCGCCTACACCACGCCGGAAAACAGCGAAGAGATGCACCAGGAGATGTACCGGATCGAGCGGGACTTCTTCGACTCTCTGGAAATCCCCTACCGCGTGGTCGACACCGCCACCGGCGACCTGGGGGCGCCCGCCTACCGCAAATACGACCTGGAGGCCTGGATGCCCGGGCGTGGCGACGGCGGCGACTTCGGCGAGGTCACCTCGACCAGCAACTGCACCGACTACCAGGCCCGGCGCCTGGGCATCCGGATCAAGGACCCTTCCCAGAAAGGCACGGTGCTGGCGCACACGCTCAACGGCACCTGCGTCGCCGACTGCCGCGCGCTGATCTCGGTCGTGGAAAACCACCAGCAGCCGGACGGGTCGGTTTCGGTGCCAGAGGTGCTGCGGCCGTATTTCGGCAAGGACGCGATCCGGCCTAGCTGAGCGGGTTCATCCCAAGAGCCTGTCACAAGGCAGCCAGATGCTTCGAGACGGCCGCTTTGCGGCCTCCTCAGCATGAGGGTGTTCGTTTTGCTGCCTTCTGCGCCTCCCCTCACCCTGAGGAGCGCCCGGACGGCGCGTCTCGAAGGGTGCGGCTGCAACCGGCACCGCCCTGCAGATCTCTCACAATTCGTCCGGATCGATCACACGGTGAGCGACGCCGGGCACCGTGAACCCCATCAGATTGCCCTCACGCCGGGTCGAACACGAACTCCGCCTTGACCACGCCGTGGTCCGACACGGTCTTGTGGGAGCCCCCTTCCCGCGGATCGTGATCGTCCACATGGTCGTTCCAGATCCGGGCCGCCTTGAAGGACCAGATCCGATTGGGCGAGTGGTCGTAGAACTGCTCGGAAACCAGGATATGGTCCAGCACCTCGTTCACGCCCTGGTAGTTGTGGCTGTAGTGGACGTCGCGCAGGGAATGGTACTGCTGCAGCATCGACGCGGAATAGAGGCCCCGGTCCCGGATATCGACCGACTTCTTGGCCTTGCTGACCTTTTTTGCCTGAAACAGCTTGTAGGGCGGTTGCCCCGTGATGATGGACAGCGTGTTGCTGAGCAGCCCGTCGTTGTAGTCGCCCATCACCACGACCGGGGTTTCGGTGTCGTTCATGATGCCGTTCAGCAAGACGCGCAGCGCCGCGGCCTCCGCCGTGCGACGGATCGTCGAGATCGCGGCGCCCAGGGCATTGGCGTGCGCCATCAAGACCGGGTCGTTCTTGTCCTCACGGTCCAGATTGGTCGGCAGCTTGGCCTTGAGGTGGACGCAGAAGACCTCGATGGGCGGCACCTTGCCGTCCTGGTGCTTGACCGTCAGCTGAATGATCGTGCGGCTGAAACGGTCGATGCTGACTTCGATGTCGTCATCGTGGCGGTCGGCGTCCTCCTGGGACGACCGCTTGCGTTTCAGCAGCTTGAAGCCGTCGGGGAACGCCTTGTGGACCTTGAAGCCCACGATTTTCCAAGGGTTGCGGGCCGCCGCCGCCACCGCGATCCCGCCCCAGCTGTCGCCGATATAGCGCAGCCGGTACTTATTCTTCAGGCCGGCCTTGGCGAACACATCCTCCAGGCACTCCGGCGCCCAAAGCTCCTGGAAGGCGACCACGTCGGGCATCGCATCCTTCAGCAGCACCGCCGACCAGGCGACCTTGGCGTCGTAGTCGGCTTTCTTCACCTTGCTGCGGTAGACGTATTTCCCGGGTCTTTGCAGATTGTAGAGATTGAAGGTGGCGAAACTCACTTCCCTTGGCATGGTCGAGCCTCCTGGGGTGTGTCACGACGGCTTCGCAAAGCGCGCATGTTCCGCCGCACGGCTGCCACTGGCAAGTCAAACCGTCAGAAAAGGCTGATATGCGCCGGGGGCCTCCGGGAGGTGATTAGGTCTTGCACCGTTTGTCGTTCCGCACAACCATCGCACCGGGAGATCAACATGGGAGCGGGCTTGATGCGGGTTTCGGCTGCGCGGAGGACTGCCGTCGTGCGTGCCGCGGCGTTATTCCTGCTGCTGATTTTTGGTCTATGGGCTGAGGTCACCCTCGCCCAGGACGATACCGGCATACCGATTGCCCTGCGCCCGGTCGACAATTCCAGCCCGCGCGACACGCTGAGCGAGTTCCTGACAAATGTGGGGACAATTATCGAGGCCTGGCAACAGAACGCTCTGGACGAAGACGCGGCGCGCGCGCGGCGTCGGGCAATCAGAACGCTGAATCTCAGTTCAACGCCACACGGCGACACCACGTCGGTGCGCACGCGAAACATACTGTTGCTATACGAGGTTCTGAGCCGCCTGCCGCTGCCGCCGTTCGAAGAAATCCCCGGTGACGAAGAGGTTGGGGCCGAGGGCATCACATCCTGGACCATTCCGAACACGACCATCAGCATCGATCAGGTCACTGCCGGTCCCCAGGCCGGCGCCTTCCTGTTCGACGCACGAACCGTCGAGGGACTGGAACGGCTGTACCGCCATGTGGAGGCCCTGCCCTATCAGGCGGGCCGGATGCCGGGCATCTATCTGGAATTCCTCGAAAGCGATCTGACACCCTTCGCGCTGGCGCGTCAGGTCCGGAACCGGTTGAAACCGATTGATTCTTCGCATCCGCGCTCGACACTGGAGGGGTTTCTGGAAAGCGTGAACCGTGCCCATGCCCTGGTGAAGACCGCCGACGCCGCCCTGCGCGCCTCGCCTCCGGCACTCAGCATCGAAGAAGCGAAAGCGGTGGAACAGGAAGCAAACAATCTTCTGAGACGCGCCGCGGGCGCGCTGGATCTGAGCAAGACACCCAGGACGCTGAGGGAAGACGTCGGGCTCGAAGCGACCCTGCAACTGAAGGAAATCCTCGATCGGATCCCCCTGCCACCCTACGACACCGTCCCCGGACACGCGCGGGTCGCGGCCACCCGCGCGGGAGAGGATGGGGCCAGGCTGGTGCGGTGGCGCATCCCCAACACCAAGATCGACATCGTCGAGATCACTGAAGGAGAGCGTGAGGGCGAGTTCCTGTTCAGCGCAGGCACCGTGGCCCGGGTCGCCGGCGAACACCGAGAGGTCGCAGACGTGCCCTATCGGGCTCTTTACGAACCCTTCACCGCGACCACCGACGAGGCCTACGGCTCGCCAGGCACATCCCCTGGGTTCTACAAGTTTTACATCTCAACGCCCGGGTTCCTGCTTCCCCAAACGACGTGGCTAGGCCGCCTTGTCGACGCTTCTCCGGAGTGGATGAAGACCAACTACCTCCGACAGGCCCTGTGGCAGTGGATTGGCCTGTCGTTGTGTGTCGTGATCGCGATCGGCACGGTGATCGTTGTCATCCCGCCGGTCAAACGGCTGACCGGACGGCTTCGTTCGCCGTTCGACGACTGGTCCCCCCTGCTGGCGCCGGCTGCCATCGCGCTGGTCGTCGCGTTCGTGACGCGGTTTGCGGACTCGGACCTGAACATCACCGGTGGCGCCCTGACCGTGACCAAGGCGGTCGGGACGGGCACGGTGTTTCTGATGGGTGGCTGGGCGATCTATATCCTCTGCAAGGCCCTGGGCGAACTGATCATCCGATCGCCGAGGATCCTGGAAGAAAGCCTGGACGCCAGCCTTCTGAGGATCGCCGCACGCGTCATCGGGTTCCTTGCCGGGGCCTGGTTTGTCATCGGCCGCTTGTCCGACCTGGGCCTGGACCTGCTGCCGCTCTTGGCCGGCCTCGGCGTCGGCGGCCTTGCCGTCGCGCTGGCGGCACAGCGCACGCTCGCGAATTTCATCGGCGGCCTGATCCTCTACGCCAACAAACCGGTCCGGATCGGCGACTTCTGTCTGTTCGGCAACGATATGGGCACTGTCGAGCATATCGGCCTGCAGACGACACGCATCCGCACCCTGGAGCGCAGCGTGATCTCCATCCCCAACGGCCAGTTCTCGGAGATGCAACTCACCAACCTGGCGCCTCGCGACCGCCGGTTGTTCCGGACAACGCTGCAACTGCGCTATGAGACGACGCCCGAGCAGATGCGGTTCGTGCTGGCCAGCCTGCGCGCGCTGTTGCTTGGACACCCAAAGGTCAGCCCCGATCCGGCGCGCGTGCGGTTCTTGAGTTTCAGCGCCTATTCTAAGGACGTGGAAATCTTCGCCTACGTGCTGTGCCAGGACCAGAACACCTTCCTCGCGATCCAGGAGGACCTGCTTCTGCGCATCGACGACATCATCGAGGAGGCCGGCACCGGCTTCGCCTTCCCGTCCCAGACGGCATACCTGTCACGTGACACGGCTTTGGACGCTGAGCGCGGCGAGAATGCGGAACAGCAGGTGGAACACTGGCGGCGGCAGAAGAAACTGCCGTTCCCCGACTTCGCGGAGGAAGAGCGGAACCGACTGTCCGACACGCTGAATTACCCGCCGGAGGGGTCCCCCGATCACGGCAAGGAACCCGACATCAAGTCATTGGAGGAAAGCCAGCTGTCCGAGGCGTCCCGCCTCAAGCGCTGGATGGGGCTGAACTGACGGCAGTGCGGCAGAGTGCTTCTGCCCTCCAGCCGCACGCCGCGCTGGTGCCGTTATTCCTCTTGCAGCACATCCCAGCTCACGCGATCTCCGCGACGGATGTCCCGGCTCACCTTCCTGCCAATGATCTCCGAGAAATACTTGGGCGGCAGGCCGAAACCCGGACGGATTCGCCGGACATGCTGCACCTCGATAACCTGCCCACGCTCGAGATCTTCCACGAAATAAAGCGACCGCCGAAAGGCCTTGTTACCTTCTTCGGCTTGCGCCCTGGCTTCCAGTTCCACCCCCAACGCGGAATGGGCATCGCGGGTCGCCGACACGAGACCCTGCAGTTCGTCAGGCTCGATGGAAAAGGTGCTGTCGGGGCCCTTGTCCTGTCGGCTGAGGGTGAAGTGTTTTTCAATCAGGGTCGCGCCGATCGCGGTCGCAGCGACGGCAGCGGTCGTGCCCAACGTGTGGTCCGACAGCCCCACCTGAAGGTCAAACTCCCGCTGGAGCTTGAGGATGGTCCGCATGTTGGCTTCCGACATCGGTGTCGGATAGCTGCTGATGCAATGAAACAACGCAATGTCTTCACAGCCATTGATCCGCGCGGTTTCCACTGCTTCACCGATCTCCTCAAGCGAAGCCATGCCGGTCGACATGAGCATCGGCTTTCCCGTGCTCGCCATGTAGGAAATCAGCGGCAAATCGACCAGCTCGAAAGAGGCCACCTTGTAGGCCGGGGTATCCAGGTTTTCGAGCAGATCGACGGCAGTCTCATCGAACGGCGAGGAAAAGAGCGTTACGTCCAGCGCCCTTGCATAGGTGAACAGCTCTTTATGCCACTCAAACGGCGTGTAGGCTTCACCGTACAGCTCGTACAGGCTGTAGCCCTTCCAAAGACCTTCCGTGATCAGGAAATCGTCCTTGGCGACGTCGATCGTCATGGTATCGGGGGTGTAGGTCTGGATTTTGACCGCAGAAGCCCCCGCATCCTTTGCCACCTTGATGGTCTCCCTTGCACGTTCGAGGGAGCCGTTATGGTTCGCTGAGACCTCCGCAATGATGTAGGGCGGGTTTTTTTCCGAGATTTCCCTGCCCCTGATAACAACAGGCTTCATTTTTCAGCTGGCCTTTCGATCCTGTCCGTCCCCGGCGCGTTCCGTCAGCGCGCCAACCGGGAGAGCCTTCCCGTTGGGGCTATTTCATCCCGTCAAATCGTAGGAAACGGCATCGACCAATTCAGCGCGAAGGCGTTCCGTACACCCCTGCGCCCCCAAGAACAACACTAAAACAAGGGATTAGTTGCAGACGCTCATTCCCACTCGATCGTGCCGGGCGGCTTTGACGTCACGTCGTAGCTCACCCGGTTGATGCCGCGCACCTCGTTGACGATGCGGGTGGCGACCTGGGAGATGAAAGCGTGGTCGAAGGGGTAGCTGTCGGCGGTCATCCCGTCGGTGGAGGTCACGGCCCGCAGGACGCAGGCATAGTCGTAGGTGCGGCTGTCGCCCATCACGCCCACGGTGCGCACCGGCAGGAGCACCGCAAAGGCCTGCCAGATGGCGTCATAAAGGCCGGCGTTGCGGATTTCCTCGATATAGATCGCATCGGCCTTGCGCAGGATGTCCAAGGTCTCCCGGTTGATGTCGCCGCCGGGCATGCGGATCGCCAGGCCCGGGCCCGGGAACGGGTGGCGGCCGATCACCTCGTCCGGCAGCCCCAGCTCACGGCCCAGGGCGCGGACCTCGTCCTTGAACAGCTCGCGCAGGGGCTCCACCAGTTCCATGTGCATGCGTTCCGGCAGGCCGCCCACATTGTGGTGCGACTTGATGGTGACCGAGGGCCCGCCGGTGAAGGAGACGCTTTCGATCACGTCGGGATAAAGCGTCCCCTGGGCCAGGAAATCCGCCCCGCCCAGTGTCTTGGCCTCTTCCTCGAAGACGTCGATGAACAGACCCCCGATGGTCTTGCGTTTCACCTCCGGGTCGGTCTCGCCGGCCAGCGCACCCAGGAACAGGTCGGACGCGTCACGGTGGACCAGGGGGATGTTGAACCGGTCGCGGAAGACGCGCACGACCTGCTCCGCCTCGCCCAGCCGCAACAGCCCGTGGTCGACGAAGATGCAGGTAAGCTGGTCGCCGATGGCCTCGTGGATCAGGACCGCGGCAACCGCGGAATCGACGCCCCCGGACAGGCCGCAGATCACCCGGCCGTCGCCCACCTGGTCGCGGATCTTGGCGATTTCCTGGGTGCGGAACGCCGCCATGGTCCAGTCGCCGGAACAGCCCGCCACACGGTGGGTGAAATTCTCGATCAGCGCCGCGCCGTGCGGGGTGTGCACCACCTCGGGGTGGAACTGAACGCCGTAGAAGTGCCGGCTGTCGTCGGCGATGGCGGCGTAGGGCGCGCCGTCGGACCCGCCGACGACCCGAAAGCCGTCGGGCAAGCGTTCGACGCGGTCGCCATGGCTCATCCAGACCTGCTCGCGCGCGCCCACCTCCCAGACGCCGTGGAACAGAGCGCAGTCGTCGGCGATGTCCAGCATGGCGCGGCCGAATTCATGATGCTCGGCGTTTTCCACCACACCGCCTAGCTGCGCGACCATGGTCTGCTGTCCATAGCAGATGCCCAGCACCGGCACGCCGGCCTCGAACACTGCCGGATCCGCCCGGGGCGTATCGATGCCCGTCACGCTGGCCGGGCCGCCGGACAGGATGACCGCCTTCGGGCCAAAGGCTTGCAGCGCGTCCTTGTCCACCCGGTTGAAGGGATGGATCTCGCAATAGACGCCGCTTTCGCGCACCCGGCGCGCGATCAGTTGGGTGACCTGACTGCCGAAATCGATGATGAGAACGCGGTCGGACATGAAGCCCCCTGCCCTAAAACGGCTGGATAGCGCGATTCAACTGCGGCCACAAGGCGCTCGGGCGAGAGCGCCGGGATCCCCGCCCGGGTCGACGAATCCCCGTCGCTGTCCGCCGCCGACCGGTTCCACGACATCCCCGGCCAATCCAAACCAACCAACTAGTCGCAAGCCGCGAACAGCTCGCCTTCCTTATACAGAAGTGTCAGCGCAATCCGCTCATCGATCGCTTTGTCGAAATGGAAGCCGGAATGCGAGAAGGAGTACTTGTTCACGACGCTGTAGAGCCCGCTTGCGACGAAAACCCTGGCGTTGTCGGTCTTGTGCGAAAACACCCCTTTCTTTTGAACGTATTCGTTCGAATACGGGATGGGCGTGTCAAAATCGATGATCGACAGGAATCCGCCAAACTTCAGCAACCGATCTGCCTCACTGATACACTTCAGATAGTCGCCTCTGTCCACCAGATACAAATAGAAGCCCAAATGGATCAAATCGAATGACCTGCTGTTGAAGGGTACACTGTCACCAAAACCAACCTCCGTGGTGAGCGCAGGGAAGGTTTCCGAAGCGTAGTTGACCGCCTTCCTGCTTGGGTCCACGCCATATCCGTCTGCTTTCAACGTCTCGCTCAACATGCGCAGCCGATGGCCGCCGCCGCAGCCGATCTCTACCAGTTTTTCGATATTGCCGCTGAAGGGTTCCAGCCAACGACACAGCAGATCGATGGCTTCGTCCTTTTCGGCGCCCTCGGCCTTCTCAAGATTCCGCTCGAACCAGCTGTCTGTTTCGCTTTCCGCGAATTGTCTTCTTCTGGGCATCGTTCCCACCTTTGCAGGGGCTCTACTTGATGATCGCAGTATCGGTTCAATCTACTGGAACGACAATCATCCAGGATTGGGGTCGTCGGCCGAAGACACCGAGACGTGGCCTTCCAATCTACTATCCATCGAATAGCAACTCGGGCAGAGCCTGATACCGCTCAGAACAGTCTGTCAAACCGCCAGGAAATTCAGAAACCCCTGGACCGACCTGTCGAACACGTTTGGGGTGCGCCGGACCTGAAACTGGGACCCGACTTCCGCGTTGTTCCAATGATAGACATGGGTGAGCAGGCCGAAAAGGTAGCGCGGATCGATATCCACCTCCGAACGCGGTGTCGGCAGGTCGTCCGGTCGGGTCACGGTGTCGATCTTCGGTTTTTCGTTCCTGTTGGCGTTGAGGACGATGAACTCATCGTTGAGAGGAAACACGAAGTAATAGTCGTCTTCGACTTCAGAGCGAGACACGGCTTTGTGGTAGGCGCTTGCCAGCAAGCGCTTCAGCGGGAGCTGATGGATCTCGGATTCCGAGATCAACCTCTCGTAGTCCAACTTCTCGGATTCGATCTCTTCAATCCGCGCACGGATGTCCTCGAGCGCATAGGGCTCGGTCCTCTGCCGCGTGGGTTCGAAGTCCGACGTCGAGATTTCGCCGCCGTTGTCGGCCAGAACCACGGCGTTCGGATCGAACCGAAGCACCTCGACGGGGTCGGCAACGCCTCTAAAGAAATTGAGCTTCGACAGTTTGCCGCCAAGAACATACTTGCCTGCGAAAGGCAGGTTCACCTTGGCGGAAATACACTCCGTAAGCTGTCTATATCGGTCGAAGAACGCTTGTTTCTTCTTTTCAGCTTCGCTGGAAAGCGCCGGATCGTCGAAGTCGAAGTATGTCTGTGGATACGGGCCGGCGCCCGTATAGCCGCACAGCAGAATATCAACTTCGCCGCTGGTTTCCTTGAGGTCTCGGCGCGCGTCCTCATCGAAGACGATGTCGTTCGCGTTCACGACGCAATGGATCCTCCCCTTACCGTCGCGGCTTTTGACGATCAGCGCGGAGTCGATGTCGGAAATCGATCCGGTCTTGTGCGGCATGATCTGCAGCCACGTCTCGCCAAGTTCCAGGGTCGTTCCTTCAGCCAGCACGACGGGGGAGAACCCGTCCGCAAACATCTTCTTCTGCAGGAAATTCGGCGAGAGATCTGAAATCAGCAGCGGCTTCTCACCAACCTTCTCGAAATAGGAATGGAGGAAATCCGGGTCGTAATGGTCGGGGTGAATGTGGGATATGTAGATGTGGCTCACTTCGCCGATCGACCCGAGAGGATCGGCGACCTTCGGGAAGTGGAACCAGCTTCCGTCATAGATGCCTTCTGTGAACCAGGGGTCGCAGAGAATTCGCGCGTCTTCCGTCTCAATGATGACGCATGCGGAATAGACGTACCTGACCGAAATCGCACTCAATTATTCTTCTCCCCCCAGGCAAACGCGCATGTCGGCATGCCACCGGCCGGGCCAATGTGCTGTTGTCGTCGGTGCCGGGAATCCCACAGGATTTGCGCCACCGGGCCCCGAAGCGGCTGGATAGCGCGTTTCAACGGCAGCCACAAGGCGCTCAGCCGAAGACGCCGAGATCGTCCCAGCCGTAGGCGAACTCCTGCTGCGGCTCGCCGCCGACGAGTTCCTCACGCTCGGCGAACTTGCGCCCGCCCATCGCCTCGTAGAAGAACCGGGTCGGATTGCGTGACAGCACCCACAACATGGCACTGTCGTGGCCCGACCGCGCCAGGCGCTGGAAGGCCGCGCCCAACAGCGCACGCCCGATGCCGTGGCCTTGTTGTTCCGACAGAAGATAAAGCGCATAGATCTCGCCGCTGTAGGGCGTGCCGCCCACCCGGTTCGCACCGGCATTCACGAACCCCACGACGCCGCCGGCTTCCGCAACCAGGAAGACGCCGGGCATGCCCAGATAGCGCCGCCACGACTGTGCGCTGCGCCGCTCGGAGAGCTGCAGCAGCACCAGGTCCGGCAGGATCCCGGCATAGGTCGTGCGCCAGCTTTCCACATGCACATGGGCGATCGCCGCCGCATCGGCCTGGTTGGCATCGCGGATCCTGACCGGTCCCGTCACAGGCGCCGTTCCAGGATTGCGGCGAAGAAGCCGTCGGTTCCGTCCCGCCCCGGGCTCAGCCGGCAAAACGGACCCGGGCTCGGGCAGGTCCCGCCAAGAGTCTCCGCCCAGACCGTCGGCACTGGCAAGGGGTGGAACTGGTTTTGTTCAGAGAGAAACTCTTCCACGCGCGTCTCGTTCTCCTGGCACAGCAACGAACAGGTTGCATAGACAAGCCGCCCGCCGGGCGCAACCAGCGGCGCGGCCGCGCGCAGCAGATGCGTCTGGGTTTCGGTTTCCAGTGCCACGGCCTGAGGCGTCAGGGTCCAGCGCAGGTCGGGCCGCCGACGCAGCGTGCCGGTGCCGCTGCACGGCGCGTCGACCAGCACCCGGTCGAACCCGCCGCGCTCTTCCGCCAAACCCGGGTCGTCGGCATCCGCGATCACGCGGCGTTCGACGATGTGGATGCCGGCCCGGCCGAGGCGCGCCGCCGCCTGGTCGAGGCGGCGCCCGGCGACGTCGCAGGCCAGGATCCGTCCGCGGTTCTCCATCGCCGCGGCCAGGGCCAGGCTCTTGCCGCCGGCACCAGCACAAAGATCCAGTACCCGCATGCCCGGCCGCGCGTCGTTCAACGCGGCGACGACCTGCGAGCCCTCGTCCTGCACCTCCACCAGCCCTGCCTTGAAGGCCGCCGTCGCCCCGAGGGGCCGGCGTCCCGACAGCCGGAGGGCCAGTGGTGATAGGCGGCCCGGCACGGTGTCGATCCCGTCTTCGGCGAGGGCCGCGACCGCCCGCTCCACCGAGCCGGCCAGGGTGTTGACCCTGAGATCCACCGGCGCCTCCTGCATCAGCGCGGCAAGCTCCGCCTCCACGGCCTCGCCGAACACATCGGCCAGGTCGTGGTACAGCCATGCCGGCAGGTTGCCGCGCACATGCGCGGGCTGGCCGTCCGCATCCAGGGCCTTGCCGGAAAGGCGGCGCACCAGTTCGAGCTCGGCCTCGTCCAACGGGTCCGGGCTGTAACGTCCGGTCGAGAACGCCTCTTTCAAGGCGCTCGGCGTTTCGCCCTGAACCAGCGCCAGAGTGGCGAGGATCCGGCGGCGCGCGTCCGGTTCGTGGCCGCAGGCGGTCAACCACCAGTCGAGCTGCGCCCGCCGCCGCACGGCGCCGTAGACCAGCGTGGCGATCGCGGCGCGGTCGCCCGAACCGGCATAGCGATTGCGCCGGCCCCACTGGGCCAGGAACTGGTCCATCGGCGGCGGGTCCGGCCCGTCGAGCGCCGAGAGGATCTCGATCGCCGCCTTGATCCGCGCGCCGGGGGTCATTGAAAGGGCACTGCCCTGCCATAGCCAGATGCTTCGAGACGCGGTGCTGCGCACCGCTCCTCAGCATGAGGGGTGTGGTGGCGTCGACCGCAGTCGCTTCTCCTCACCCTGAGCAACCATTAGATGGTTTGTTTTTGGTCTGCCCACGGTGTTCCTCTT
>Ga0066187_1000383_pt1 | contig 15584 bp, 15 predicted proteins | sample WorMetexBAHAMAS1_FD_58706 | JGI IMG/M metagenome (GOLD analysis project Ga0066187, IMG submission 58706) | Marine gutless worms symbiont microbial communities from Max Planck institute for Marine Microbiology, Germany - Inanidrilus exumae... | ecosystem: Host-associated > Annelida > Digestive...
GTGAGTATATGACTATTCAAAATGGATACGGGACCGTATTTATGCCAACCACCACTAAGGCGTGCCGGTTTTTGAGAATAACGGGCTTATTTTTCGCCCGCAGGACATGCGAGTTCGCACCTTCGGCACCAGTTGGTTACAAGGATCGGTGAACCATCGGCATCCGTTTGGCCGCTGTCGATCGGCTGAGCCCGATTGGATTCAAGACGTTTGATACATAGCGGTCGATCATATTTCCTTTCGGCGAACGCATTTTCAGGGCAGGCTTTTCGGCAAGGCCTGGCACAACGGTGACAGGGATCGAAATTTTCCAACGGTCCGGTGGAAGGAAGGCGACCTCCGATCAATACCACCCGAAGCCGAACTCTGGCTCCCCACTTTCGGTCCAGCAGCAGGTTGTTCTTACCCACAACGCCCAGTCCTGCAAACACGGCTGCATCTTTAAGATACACGCCCCCCTTCTCCACGTGGTACGGCAAGGGCTGCGCTTTCACCCCATGAATTTCAAGCAGCCAGGCTTCCAATTCTTCCGATACTTTCGTCATTCGGCGGTTTCCCTCGGTATTTCCACGGTCAAACCAGTCCAACCGGGGGTTGTTTTTTGGATGATGCATGGCCAGTACCAGAAGGGAGCCGGCATTCGGCAGCCACGGGGTCTTCTTTTCCGAATGGTCATTTTCCCAACCCGCCAGGGTTGAAACCTTGTACGAAGGGCCATCCAACACATCATCGATAGCGGCAATGCCCGCCCGAAAGTCGTCCCGTTTTTCCGCTTCTGCAATCAGTTTTTCAGCCAGTTGGCGATCGCGGGTCATATTCTCTCCAGTCGTTTGTGGGTCCGGCAAATCGCTTTCGTTCTAAAAATACGCGACGATCATGACACGACAACAATGGAAATTGCAAGTTCGAAGGTATCCTTTTTTGCATGGCTACCGGCAACCGCTTTCCATCCCGCTATCGCTTCGCGATGCGGCGGGAACAACTGGAATGTGACTGGCCGAACTGCTCCGCCACCTGGATATTGGATAACCTTCCGTTTGCAAAAATTTGACAAACCGTTTACATTTCTACCCCTCGATTCGGCGATATCACAAGCCCAGTGATACCGTTTCTGAATTCTCTGGAGTACCCATGTCTGCGAATTACAAACTCCATTACAGCTGGATTATCGCCCTTACCGGAATGGCGGTTCTTTTTTCATGCCTGGGGCTGGGCCGGTTTTCCATCGGGATGCTGCTTCCCTCCATGGGGGTTTCTCTGAAATTAAACTACTCCCAGATGGGGCTCATCGGGACGGGCAATTTTGTGGGATACATGATTTCTGTTGTTTTGGCAGGAATCATTGCCAAAGCCATCGGTGCGCGGTGGACCATCTCCATGGGGCTTTTACTGGTTGGCGGCTCCATGATGCTGATCAGCAGGGCCATGGGATTTTGGGAAGTGATGGCCCTTTATGTGGCCACGGGTATCGGCTCGGGTCTTGCCAATGTGCCCATGATGGGACTGGTCTCCCATTGGTTTTCAAAAAGCAACCGGGGCAGAGCGGCCGGCACCATGTTGTCCGGCAACGGGATCGCCATCGTGTTTACCGGGTTTTTCATCCCCTGGGTCAATTCACGAATGGGGGGGGAGGGCTGGCGCATCTGCTGGCTGACCATCGGCCTCATTTCAATTTTCATCACAGCTTGTGCGGCAATTCTGCTTCGCAATGAACCGGGAGAAAAAGGTCTCGGTCCGCTGGGAGCCGGGAAATCGGCACCTGTATCGCCAGGATCGGATCAGATCCGGGAAAAGAGGTCGAGCCGATGGACCATGGTGCATCTGGGCTGCATTTATTCCCTCTTCGGGGCAACCTATGTTGTCTATGCCACTTTTATCGTCACCGCCATGGTGGATGAACGCGGATTCGGAGAGAATACGGCGGGCACCTTTTGGGCAGTTGTTGGTGGGCTCTCCATCTTTTCGGGGCCTCTGTTCGGATGGTTGTCCGACCGATTGGGGCGAAAAACCGGCATGATGGCGGTGTATAGCCTGTTTACCCTCTCTTATGCATTGGTGGCGGCCGATCTTCCCAATTCCTTTCTATACGCCTCCATCGTCATTTTCGGTCTTTGCGTGTGGAGTATTCCCACCATCATGTCTGCAGCCGTGGGGGATTACACCGAACCGGTCCAGGCGGTCAAAGCCTTTGGTTTCATCACCCTGTTTTTCGGGGCCGGGCAGATTACCGGGCCTGCCGTGGCCGGATATACGGCTGACATCACCGGCAGCTTTAGCACAGCCTTCTGGCTGTGCGCGATACTGACCGGCGGCGCGGTGGTGCTGACGAAGTTTTTAAGACCACCGGAAAGGTCATTTATATGAAAAATACCCTTGACCATTATAACATAATATTGTATGTCGACTCAGCTTTCCGTTTCAAAACCACAACATATAGAATCCCGGGATAAAGTTAAATGGCACACGTCTTGGTCATTGATGACGAGGAACCGATCGTCAAAATGCTCAGTCTTGCGTTGACGAAGGCGGGTTTTTATGTGGATGCGGCCTTGAGCGGAGAGGAAGGGATCGACAAATACGACCGCTCCCGTTTCGACCTCGTTATTACCGATGTCAAGATGCCGGGTATCACCGGAAAGTCGGTTGTTCGGCATATTCAGAATTCCAGCCGGCCGGACACTCCGGTGGTTGGCATCTCCGGGACCCCTTGGGAATTGGTGGACGAGGAATTCGATGCGGTGCTGGCAAAGCCCTTTTCTCTAAAATCGCTCTATGGCACCATCGATCATCTCTGCTGCCCCACTTTGACCGAGCGAAAAGCCGGATAACCGCAGACCACCTGCCTTTCAACCTGTCGGCCATCCCACCATACGTAAACCCTGCATCCATTGTTTCAATGTTCATGACCTGCCCTGCTGATTGGACGCGGCCGAGGCGATTTTATACAGGCGCGGACAAACCGTGACATTGCATTCAGTGTGGCCTTCTCCTGTTCCGCATGGGGTGCGTGACGGCAGCCCGATAGCAGCAGTGTCTCGGTTTTACCCCCTGCCTGACGAGCGATGGCCGAAATCTGGGCATCGGTCCCATATGGATCCTCCTTCCCCTGAAGTGCCAGCAGTGGCACCCGGATGCCGGGTAGGTAGGCTTCGATGTTCCATTTTTCAAAATCCGGGTGGAGCCAGACGTCGTTCCATCCGTAAAACGCAATGTCCGTATTGATTCCATGGTATTTTTCAAGCCGGCTGCGAAGGTCATGGCGACGGTATTGCGCTCTGGCGTTCTGGATGGAGCGGATGGATACCGGCTCGCAGAACACATGGGCAGCCTCGGTAATCAGCCCCCTTAGCGGTTTTGCGGGCGTTCCACCGGCATAGACGATGGCGATGGAACCACCGTCCGAATGACCCACCAGAATGCAGTCCTCGATACCGGCGGCATCCAGCACCTTTGGCAGCATCGAAAGCCCCTCGTCGTGCATGAACCGGATGGGGCGAGGCAACCGGCACGGATCCGAATTCCCGTATCCGAGGCGGCTGTATACAAACGCGCCGCAACCCGTTGCTTCGGCCAATTTTTCAGGGAAATCACGCCACAAGGATACGCATCCGAGGCCTTCGTGCAGGAACACCAGCGTCGGTGCATCCCCGGGTGCGGGGCCGTGCCGGGAGACTTCCAATCGATATTTGCCGACGGTCAAGAATTCTACCAACGCCATTGTCCTTTCCTGTTTATCGGTGCACGATAAATTTGCACCGCATCTTTGTCAACTGACCAGGCGATCTGTTGGGTATTTGGGAATACCATTTGAAATGAGATTCCGTTTTGGGTATGTTAATTTCCAACTACACAGCCTGGGGCAGTTGATGGCGGCTGCCGGCGCATGAAGGAGTGATCATGACCAATCAACAACTTACCATATTGACGGGCAATTCAGCGGGGGATCTGGGCGGCGTCATCGCGCAACTGAGCGATGAGGGCGTTGACATTCGTGCCCATTGCCTGGTGGACAACGGACACGGCAACTGCAAGTTGAGAATGGTTGTATCGGAACCCGATCGGGCAGTGGAGATCCTCCAAAAGAAGCGTATCGCGGCCGTGGTCAACGACGTGGTGATTGTTGAAACCGATGACGAACCGGGTGCCCTGAGCCGGCTCCTCAAGATCCTTGATCAGGACGAGATCCGGATCGAATACTCCTATACCGCAGCCAGCATTTTGTCCGGTATTGCGGTCATGGTGTTCCGATTTTCCGAGAATGAAAAAGCCGCGGCACGAATGGAGGAAAACGGTTTCAAGCTGCTAAAGGCGAAAACCTGGCACAGTCCCCCTCATTGATGCCGCCAACTGTCCGCCCTAGCCGAACGGGAAAAGAGGCCGTTTCTGGATAGACGCTATCGGATGCCTTTCAGGATATTCTCCCGGATGGAAGCGGGCGCTTTCCGGCTGACCTCCCTGATGATTTTCCAGCCGTCCGGCCCTTTTCTGACCACCAGGGTCTTATCCAGCACTTCTGTATAGTTGGGCGAGAGATATTCGAGAAAAAAATTCAGGGCCATGGCATCTTCAGATGGGAAAGGGTTTATCTTTACATCGATGAGCCGGCCCTTTATCCAGGGGCGTTTACTGTTTTTGGTCTGTCGATCCCGTTGCCAGCCGGCCCGGTCCAATCCCCGGGCACTGAACTGGTTGGAGTAGAAAGCGATATAAGCGTCCGTGTCTCCTTCCGGTCCGGCGGTCTTCTCCCACGCCGTCTTCCACCGGTGAAGAAAGTCCAATAGCGATTTTTCGTTTTCAGGGGGCACCGTTACCTGCGGTTTACCTGCCGTTTCCTCTATGCCCGCTGGTAAAGACAGATCGGACAGCCCCGCCGAATCCAAGCGAATGACCAGTCGTTTTTCCGTTTGCGTGATAAAATAGGGCACCTTCCGGTGGAATTGGATGGGGATGGTGAGATTCGGGGACGTACTGGTTTGCCGGGGGGATTCGATTCTACAGTGGGCATTCTCATAACGGACGGCCGCCAGCCGCTCCGGAATCCGGGTATTGAAAAGGGTCACGAGAAGCCGGTGCGTTGTTTCCTTTTCGGTTTTATACAGAACCGGTCGGTCCGATTCCAGAACAAGGGAAGAATTTCCGTCTTTCCGTGTGATGAAATCGATGCTTTCGATCCATGCCGGTTTGCCGGTATCCTCTGCCGGTGGCGCTGATTTCACAACGGACCCGCTATCTTCTTTGCGTCCCACTGCAATGGTGAGTCCGCTTATTACCGAGTGGGCCGAAAAATGGGATAGGTATTCCGGTTGGCTGGTGAGTACGATTCGAACCCCGTCCTGGAATCCGTAATAGCGCAATTCCTCTATCCATCGGGTGCGGACCTGCAGGCGATTTTCCCTGTTGTCGGGCGCCTTGACCCCTTTCAGATCAAACACGATATTCGGCGGCTGGTCCAGGGTGAAAAAGGTATAATCGGTGATGCTCCGGTCTGCCCGGACATGGATTCGAACCCCATCTGGAAACCGCTCGGTTTCTATGGACAATAACGTCGCCGGTTCTGCTGCCACCGCGGTTTTTTGCCCGGCTGGAACCCTATCGGCCGGGGTCTTTGGCGCTGCTTCAACCGGAACTCGCCGTTTGGCCGGTTTTGTGAAGGTTACCAGCAGGTCGGTTTCGGCTATGGTGATTTCGTAGGGCACATCTTCGGTGACGGTGATTTCAAGACCGGTTGTATCGCCCTTTCCCGGAAGGTCGATGGGGCGAATGGAACGAATGGGTCCGATGGCAGCGGGTAGAATCTCCGGTGTTGCCGCCATACGGGTTTCTGGAAAATAGATCGTCACCACCGGCGGATCCACCGGTTTTTTGACCGATGAGTAGCGCAACCGCCGGTTTCCGGAGATCTTGACGATCGCCACATTTTCCCCATCGGTCACCGATATCTTTTGGATGACCGCCGACGCTTCGGTGGGCAAATTCTTTGCCGGGTTCCGATTCGTCTGGCCGGGCAGGCAGCCTGAAAGAAGGAGCAGGGAAAACAGGATCGCAATGGTTTGAAAGGGACAAAGGGTCCATCGGCTGTTGCTGAATCTCATCGAGTGATCCTCCGGCAGGGGTCGGGCCGTCGTGTCAAACCGAATTTTTTGCAGTATAGGTATCAATCTCTTTATTCTCAAGATTTTTTTAAATGAAGCGGGATCTGCTATTGTCAGCACCGGTTAGGACATGACAGGTAAATAAAGCGGTTCTATATTGAGAATACTAAAAAACTTGGCCGGAAGGCATAATGGCAGCATTTGAATCCCAGACATATGACATTAAGTGGCATTCCCGGATGGCCGTTGTGGACAGAAAGGCCTGGAACGCCCTGGCACTTCCTCTGACCACCCCATTTCTTGAATGGGAATGGCTCAATCTTCTCGAAACCTCCGGAAGCATTTCACCTGAAACCGGCTGGCATCCCTGCCATCTCACCGTTTGGAAGGAACAGACCCTTGTCGGAGCGGCGCCTCTTTATGTGAAGCGGCACAGTGCCGGCGAGTTTGTGTTTGATCAGAGCTGGGCCGATGTGGCGGAAAAGCTCAATACATTTTATTATCCGAAAATGGTGGGAATGAGTCCGGTCACCCCTCTCACCGGCTACCGGTTTCTCATCGCGCCTACAGAAAACGAGGCGCAGTTGACCACCCGTATGGTTCAAGAGATCGATGGATTCTGCCTCCGGAACGGCGTATCCGGCTGCAACCTGTTGTTTACCGACCCCCGGTGGGGCCGAACGATGGTGCGACATGGATTCACCCAATGGCTCCATCAACGGTTTGTGTGGGAAAACCCCGGCCATCGCTCTTTCGAGGATTACCTTGCCGCTTTCAACGCAAATCAACGTCGAAATATCAAAAGGGAGCGGAAAAGCATCAAGCGCCAGCAGGTAGCGCTTGTCACCCGGGCCGGCGAGGAGATACCGGCCCGGATTTTCCCCGACATCTACCGGTTTTATGTCAATACCAACGAGAAATTCGGACCCTGGGGATGCCGATACCTGACCCGGGCGTTTTTTGAAGGGTTAAACGAGGCCTTCGGCCACCGCCTGCTGCTGACTGCCGCCTATAGAGGAGCGGCAACAAAGATGCCTGCCGGCATGTCCCTGCTGGTGACCAAAGGGGATCGGCTTTACGGCAGATACTGGGGGAGTCGGGAGAGAATCGAGAATCTTCATTTCAACGCCTGCTACTATGAACCGATCCGGTGGGCCATCGAGAACGGAATCCGGCGGTTCGATCCGGGGCTCGGCGGCCCCCACAAATTCAGGCGCGGCTTTTTTCTGGAGCCTTCGTGCAGCCTTCACCGGCTTTATCACCCGGGACTGCAAAAGGTGGTGCAAACCCACTTAAAAGGTGTCAACGAACTTACGCTGAAACAGATGCCACACCTCAACCGCCGGATCCCTCTGGCCCGGAGACCAGACGGAACCGATTAGACCGTATTCCTCCCATTTTCGTTATCCCAAAAGCCCGTCTTTTACCCGGATCGTTTTTTTACCGTGTCTGCACATGTCCGGGTTGTGGGAGACCATGACGATGGTCTGGCCCTCCTCATTGAGCTGTCTCAGCAGGGAAACCACCTCTCCGGCGGTGGTGCTGTCCAGGTTTCCGGTGGGTTCGTCGGCCAGGAGGATGGGCGGATTGTTGACGATCGCCCGTGCGATGGCCACCCGTTCCTGCTCCCCGCCGGATAGCTGGTCCGGCAGACGGTTGGCCTTGTCCGCCAGACCGACCCGCTTGAGGACATCATCTGCCAACTCCTCCTGTTTTCCGGGGGAGGTCCCGGTGATGGCCATGGGAAGTTTGACATTCTCTCTGGCGGTCAGATAGGGGATGAGCTGGAAGGATTGAAAGATAAATCCCACGTATTCGCTCCTGAAATCCGCCCGCTGCTCACTGGTCAGTTCGTAAATGTCCAGGGTGTCCACCCGCACCCGGCCCCGCGTGGGGCGATTGAGCCCTCCCAATATGGAAAGAAGGGTGCTTTTTCCCGATCCCGACTGGCCCATGATGCTGACAAAATCGCCGTCGTCGATATGAAAACTCATCTCCTTTATGGCGCTTACCGTGGCGCCTTCGGATGCGTAATCCTTTCCGATTTCCTCTATCTCAATGAGGTGAAGGGGTTCGGTCATCTCTTTTCGGTTCCTTTCCATCAAAGTGCCCTAAGGGCCATGCTGGGGTCGAGTCGGCTTGCCTTCAGGGCGGGATACAGGCTTGCCAGAAGACTCAGGGACACCGACAGCAGGATCGATACCCCTCCGAGGGTCGGATTGATTCCGGAGAAAGTTCCGTTTGCAATGACCAGCGGAATGGAGGACCAAGCCACACCGTTTCCGATTGCAAAACCGAAGATACCGCCCAGGAGCCCCACAACCATCGCTTCCAGAAGAATGACCTGCATGATGTGGCCCCGTCTGAAGCCGATGGCCCGGAAAATGCCGATCTCCCGGGTCCGTTCGTTCACCGACCCCATCATGGTGACGAAAACGAGCAGGGAGCCGATGAAGATTACCAAAAGCGCGATGCCGAAGCTGAAGGATTTGATGAGGTCGATGGATTGCATTTTGGACATTACGGCCTGCCTTAAGGCAGTAACCTTGGCATCGGGGAATTTCTCGGCAATCTGGAGGGTGATCTCGGTTATGGGACAACCCCGGCAGAAGGCGGAAATTTCCACCATTGAGACTTTTCCTTCTTTTCCGAGCACCCGCTGGAGGGCGTGGAGGTCCCCGATGATGATACCGTCTTCCGGCCCCCCTGTCTCCCGTAGGATCGAAGCGACGCGGAACCGTTTGCCGGAAAGGTCCACCGAATCACCGGCCTTGAGATCGAAGGCCCGGGCCGCTTCGGCACCGATGAGCAGTGCGTCCGGTGTTTCGGGATAGCTGCCGTCAAACTGCCACCAGTTTTTAAGCGCCAACTCCGACTCCAGGTCAACTCCCATGAGAAGGACATTTTTACCGTTCAGGCTGTACGGTCCCAGCACCTTCGGTGCGATAATGCCCAGGTTCTTGCTGTTTTTAATCTTCCGGATTCCAGCAAGTTCCGATTCCTCAAACTCGGTGAGTTGATAGTGGATGCCGCCCACGGAAACCCCTCCGTAGCTCAGGGTCAGGTTTTCGTTTTTGGGTGTCATCACTATGTTGGCGCCGAAACGGTCCAGCCGGTCCTCCAGATCCTGTGTCATGCTTTCAGTGATGGAGATCAGGGTGACAATGGTGGCAATACCGATGAGAAGTCCGAACACCAGAAAAAACATCTTGCCCTTTCGGCGTTTTAAGCTGTTGATGGAGATTTTATAGAGCTTCAAGTTTGGCCTCCTCCTTCAGTGTGGACTGCCGCTGCCGGTGACTGACCTGGTTCAGCATGACCGTGTTGTATCCCTTCTCCCTGAAATAGGCGGCGATATGGGGAACGCCGGTTACGTGTCGGTCGAAGGTGACCACCAGCCGCGTCGCCCCCTTGTCCATGGCGGCGAACTTCACCCCTTTGATGGCCACCAGTTCCGAAACGACGATTTCCGGCCAACGGGTGTTGCTGTCCAGTTTGAAAATGGCGTCTTCAAGGTGCCGGGTGGTCAAATAGTCGATGGATTCCGGGATGATGACCGCTCCCAAACCCAGGAGGATGACGACGGAGACGATGGTGGTCCACGCCCCGAAGCTCAACCCCCTTTTCTTGATGCCCAGCACCTTTTCCCGTTTTTCCCGGTATTTTTCCAAGTCGTAAGCCATATGAGATCCCATTACAGGTCCTTGAATTTGCAATACCAGCTGTTCTTATTGATATCCGCCATTTGGATCACCAGGTGCTGGCCCGAGATTTTTCGCTCCAAAGGTGCAGGGTTGCACCCTCCTTTGACCACATTGATCCGGGAGGAGAGGAATCGTTGTCCGCAGTTTTCGCAGATCATGTAGTCGCCATCCTGCACATATCCTTTGCCGGCGCGATAACATACATCACAGGCGTCTATGGCCGCACGGATGATCCCGTCCCGACTCTTCAGTGTGAAAAACGAAACCATGATGCCGTCCGCCGCTTTTGTCTTGAAATAATGGGCCTTTCCATCACTGATCGCTTCCAGCGGGATGCGCAGCTGATCATCTGCCGGTTCGAGTTTTTCAAACCTGTCTCCCCAGAAGGAAAATGCCATGGGCGAAGCAATCAGGGACAAAATCACAATCAGGCCGATGCCGGTGAGTATCTTTTTCAATGGGTTACCTCCGTGTAAGTGATGCAATCATCCATCTTTCAGCTTCCGGCGCCTTGACCCGGATGAAGTGGAATCAATTGCCGGGGTTAAAGGTCATCTTAAATATTTTTTTCCAGGCGGATGCGCTGGCGCCGCATTCCCGGTAACTGGGTTTGTTGATGGCACAGCATCCCGGCAGCCCGCTGCGGTCGCTGCCCGGAAGCGGGGGGGGCTTTTGGCTTACCAGCTGCCGGTGGACGCTTTTCACGCCGTATCCGATCTCGTTTACCGATGAGACAATCCGGCCGGCATCCAGCTCCGGGCGATGATCCACCGTCACCGTCGCCCCCTTAACATTGCCGGTCATCCCAAGAAATCCATCCATCGATTTGAGTTCTGCTTCGATGTGAGTAATGCAGGCACCACAAAAAAGATCGGACACCTTCAGGGTGGTTCGGACCCACTCTTCCGCTCCGGCAGGCATGCTGGAAAAGAGAACCACCGCCGCCCATAACGTCAGGGCACAGTTTCGGACCATGCGGTTTACATTTAGGAGTATGGGGTTCAAATAGCGCCTCAACATTGAAACGGATCTGTTCTCTGTTGGGGCTTTGATAGGAGCAAGGTGCGTGCCAGCTGGTGCATCGGCCGGGTCTGTTGCTGGAAAGATCGTTATTTCAGCGTGTTCTATGAATTTCCGTAACAGAAGGGGACACGGGAATACGTTTTTATAACGAAAAATGAAGAATATTCTACACCGATGTGAAGAATATTCTTCATTTTCCTACCGGAAAGGGTCGCTTCAAATGCCGAATTTTTCCAGCCTGTAAATCAATACATGTCGTGGAATCCCTAAAAGCCGTGCGGCCTTGGAACGATTCCCGCCGCTTTTTTCAATCGCTTGCATAATCAGATCCCGCTCCACCGCTTCAAGCGACAACCCTTCATCCGGTATGGTGATCCCCAGCGGTTTGCAGACATCTGATCCGATGGGTGGCAGGTTCAGGTCGCCGATTTCGACGAGGTCCGATTTTCTCAGGATCACCGATCGTTCCACTGCATTTTCCAGCTCCCGGATATTGCCGGGCCATGAATATTCCGCCATGGCGGACAGCGCGGTATCGCTGAACCGCACCCTTGCCGGTGCTTTCAGTTTTTTTAGGAAATGTTCGGCCAGTTTCGGGATATCCTCTTTTCGTTCACGGAGCGGCGGCATGTGGAGGGGAACCACGCTCAACCGGTAGAAAAGATCATCCCTGAATTCTTTTTGGCGGATCATTTCCGGCAGGTTTCGGTTGGTGGCGGAAATAATCCGAATGTCGATCGCCTCTTTTCGTTCAGACCCCACCGGCTCGATCTCACGTTCCTGAAGCGCTCTGAGCAGCTTTGCCTGCATATCGGTTTTGAGTTCGCTGATCTCATCGAGAAACAGGGTGCCGCCATGGGCGGTCAGAAATTTTCCTTTTCTATCTGAAGTGGCGCCCGTAAATGCGCCTTTGGTGTGGCCGAACAACTCGCTTTCGATCAGCGTATCGGGGATGGCCGCACAGTTGATCGCCACCATGGGGTCGTCTTTCCGGGTGCTGTTCAAGTGAATCATTCTTGCCAGAACCTCCTTGCCGGTTCCCGATTCACCCGTGATCAGCACCGTCGCTTCGCTGCCCGCCACGGTATGGGCCTTTTCCAGCAGTTCCTTCATGGCAGGGTTGACCGTCACCATCCCATGGGTGCCGGTGAGCCGATCCACCTCCTCCGATAGAAGCCGGTTTTGCACCTTTAATTTTACCAGTTCGAGGGCCTTTTTACAGGAACGCCTCAGTGCTTCCCTTTCAAAAGGTTTTGGGAGGAAATTGAAAGCCCCGTGTTTCATTGCCCTTACCGCCATATCGATGGATCCGTGAGCCGTAATGACGATGACCGGCAGGTCGGGGAAGCCGGATTTGATCTTTTTCATCAGCTCAAGACCATTCATGTCTCCCAGTTTGACATCAGTTATAACCAGGTCCGGAGCGAACTGCGCCAACATCTTCAGACCGGAAGCGCCCGAATCGGCCGTTTCAACATGGTATCCCGCGGTTTTGAGGTTGTAGGCCGTCACCCGCAACAGGTTTTTATCATCGTCGATGAGTAGAATCTGGTCCATCCTGCGACTGCTCCGTGTTGGGGGGACTTCAATGCGGTCCCCTTTTTCATTTTTTTTAAGCCTGAGCGATTCGCCTGGGTCAAGGTTTATCCATGGAACTCGGGTAGAAACAGTTCGAAACACGCGCCGTCATCGATCCTGACGGCTTTGAGGCGCCCTCCGTGGCTTTCTGCTATTTTTCGACTGATGGGCAGTCCCAGGCCGGTGCCATCTTCCTTGTGTGTGAAAAAAGGGTCAAAAATTTTCTCGAGGTCCCCATCTTTGATGCCCGGGCCATCGTCTTTGATCTGCACCAGAATCCCCCCTTTATCGAGTCTTTCGACATGGATTCCGATGTTGCCGGTTTGGGGTGAGGCGTCCACTGCGTTGAGCAGGATATTGATAAATATTTGCGATATCTTTTCTCCGGCCACCGGGAACGATTCCCCTGCCGCCAAACCGGTACAGTCAAGCCGGATCTTTTTTTTCTCCACCTCCCCGGACAGCAGCTTAAAACATCGACGCAGCACAGTGGAAAGGGATTCTGTGGCAAACTCGATGCTTTCCGGCTGCCGACCGCGAAGCAGATGCAGCACTTCATTCACCGATGTGTCCAGCCGGGAGGTTTCGGTGAGAAGAATTTCTACAAATTCCCGTTTGGGATGCCCCACCGGGAAGTCGTCCAGGAGAATCTCAGCAGACCCTTTGATGGAACCGAGTGGATTTTTGATCTCGTGCGCCAAAGAGGCGGAAACCTCTCCTATCACGGCCAGTTTCTGGCTCTTTCGAAACTGCTCCTCCACTTCGATCATGAGTTCCGTTTGTTCGTGCAGCTTTGCATAGGAATTCTTCAATTTCTCGGACAGGAGCCGGTATTTTTCCCTGAGTTTCGACTCTTTTCCGGCAATGCTGCCGATGAGGATCCCGGCCGCCAAATACAGCACGATTTCAGTAAGTTCGCTTAGATAGGTCGCCCGTCCCTTGCCGATAAAGAGCAGCAGATGGGGGATGAATGCCACCGATGTCAACGCTGCGATACTCAGGCCGCCACGGACGCCGAACCAGATGCCTCCCAGGGCAATGGGGAAATAACCGAGGCGGCGATAGGTATCGTGATAAAAAAGGAGATGGCCGGGAGTGAGAAAGTGCAACAGTCCGATTCCGACAGCGGCGCAAATAAGTATGGGATATCGGTACTTTTTCATCCCTTCAATCTATCACCATTCAATTTGAAAGAAAACAGATTATCAGACGACTACCCCATAAGCGCATGGGGTTCTGGGAGCGATCCTAAAAAGTTGACAGCCCCTGAACCAGTCCATACTCTAAAAACCAACTGCCCAGGCATTGTGTTCAGTGAATTTGGCGTTATCACATTTCCAGGAGGTGCGTATGCCCCGGTTCTGGAAGGGACTACTAAAAATAACGGCGGCCCGTTTGAACCGCAGCGTTGTGACCTGGGTGTTCGCCAGTGTCATTCTCATTGAGGCCATCATTCTCATTCCCTCATATGGGAATCGAAAAAAGGAGCTTTTGTCCCAGATTCAGGCGATCTCTTCAGCCAAGATCTCCATCGTACTCGGGGAAGGCTTGGGGGAGATCGGCGGAAAAGATTTGGCATCGGTATTCCGCCGTCTGGTCGGTAACTCCGTGATTCTCGGTGGGCAGCTCTACACAGATGGCGGTAAAGAGATCTGCACCTTTGGTGAGAAACCCCATTTGACCTATGCGGCGATGCAGGAGACCGGCAAGATGGACTATCTCGAAAGCCATCGCTACCGATATGATTTCGGATACCGGTTCTCAACCGCCCAAAATGACTATGTGCTGATCCTCAGCCACGATGCCGCTTCGGTGAAGATGGAGCTGCAGGCGTTCCTTCTGAGGATTACGGGACTGGTCCTTATCATCTCCATTTTTGTCACCGTCGGTGCCTGGCTGGCCCTGGTTCCCCTGGTGATCACCCCTATTTTGCGATTGCGGGGCGATTTGATTCGCGCGGGAGAGGCGGTCAAGGAGGACCGTATCCCGACCTTCCGCTCCGTTGCCGAAAAACGGGAAAATGAACTGGGGGAAGTTATCGCCGCATTCATCGATATGTTCGGACAGATTCAACAGGCCATCGAGGAGCGAAAAAAAGCGGAAGACTCCCTTCAGGGGTCACTTTTACAGGTGGAGTCCTATTCAAGGGCATTGAACTCCGAGATGGAGAAGGGAAAACAGATCCAGCGGGATTTCTTGCCCGACCGGTTTCCGCGCTTGGCGGAATGGGAGATTGCGGCGGCATTTATTCCTGCCAAACAGGTTTCCGGAGATTTTTACGATGTATTCGCCTTATCGGAGAATCGTGTCGGGCTGGCCATTGGGGATGTCAGTGATAAAGGCGTTGGGGCCGCATTGTACATGGCACTCATCAGAAGTATGATCCGTGTATTCTCCGGGCACAGCCGGCTGGTCGGTGGGAACTCCCTTACCGATGTCTGCCGGCTTGCGGACGATGAATCCGTCAATGAAGGGTTGCAGGAAACCGCCTTGAAGGCGGTAACCCTGATCAATGCCTACCTTTTGGAGGAGCATGGCGACGACGGGATGTTTGCGACGTTGTTTTTCGGCGTTCTTGATACGAAGACGGGTGTGCTGGCCTATGTCAACGGGGGGCATGACCCCCTTTATGTCATCGCGCCAGATGGGGACAGACAAATGCTCAAACCCACCGGACCCGCAATCGGTCTGCTTTCCGACATCCAGTTTTCACCCCGGAAGATCACGCTTGAAAGCGGTGCGGCACTTGTGGGATATACCGACGGCGTCACCGAGGCGCGCTCCCCTCTTGATGAGATGTACACCCGTAAACGACTCGAAGCGACCCTTTCACGCAAACGGTGCAACAACGCCGATCAACTGCTTGAAAACATCCAATCCGACCTTTTCCAGTTCACAGAAGATGCACCGCAAAGCGATGACATCACGATTTTGGTAATTCGAAGGGACGGCGAACCGCAGAATAAACCGTACAGTCGGACCTAATCATCATCGGTATCGATAAAACGGATATTGAAGCGACTCGATCCCGATTCCGATACCGACCCCGACCTCGACAGACATATCTATGATCGATGCTCACAGTATGTGAGTTAAGCTTCATGGATAACCGAAAAACAGGATAAGAAAGGTTCATCAAATTGAAGCGTACTTTTTGGGAAATCATCGGTTTCTAACTATGCATTCG
>Ga0066187_1000384_pt1 | contig 15583 bp, 15 predicted proteins | sample WorMetexBAHAMAS1_FD_58706 | JGI IMG/M metagenome (GOLD analysis project Ga0066187, IMG submission 58706) | Marine gutless worms symbiont microbial communities from Max Planck institute for Marine Microbiology, Germany - Inanidrilus exumae... | ecosystem: Host-associated > Annelida > Digestive...
GTTAGTAGAAACGAATATCTTTCGATTTAAATTAATGTTTGGAAATCGTTTTCGTTCTAGTCAATTGGAGTCCAAGAAGAAAGAACTAGATGTTAAGTCGTTTATTATGAATTTGATTTCCTCAAAAGCAATAGCGTTAAGAGTGAAAGCAGAGAAAATAGCCCGTTAGAAAAATATAGAAAAGAATGGAACAACCACCTTTAATGGATAGCTATGTATTAAACTTTCTAACCGTTGTGCAACACACCTCCCAATATACGGTATTTGTTCTGACAGAGTCTCATGTATCAGTGGAGTAATTCGTTTGTAGGAGTGGATATGAGCTGTATTGACAAACAGTGAAAAAGAAAGTCTAATTGGCCTTTTAGAGGGTATCAGGAATATTTCTGACGAAGGAGTTCGGTTAGAAGGTGTATTAAAAGCTGGGATGAATAGAAGCGGATATCGGGACCAACCGAAACCCTACAAAAGCTGCCTTTGAGATGGAGCTGGAATGGCGACTAAATCCTTCACAATAACGCGATAAAAATTATTTCCTTGGGAAAAAACCCTGGATCGGATACACTCGCCTGGAGATCAGCTCAGCTTAAACGGGGTTAGGATGGCGAGGAAAAATGGTGAGACTTTCCTATTGACGAAAGAGGAAGCGTCGAGATGTAGGGGATGGTTCCTCCTCGACGCTAAAGGAAAAAATCTTGGTAGACTGGCCTCGGAGATCGCGAGGATTTTAAGAGGCAAGCATAAGGTCAATTTTACTCCTCACATTGACAGCGGAGATGGGGTGGTTGTGACAAATGGCGATCAAGTAGTCGTAACCGGTGGTAAAGAGGCCCAAAAAATTTATCAGTACTATACTGGACATGTAGGAGGCAGGCGCGAAGTTCCCTACCGAGTAATGAAGCAGCGCCATCCAGCGTACATACTTCATCATGCAGTGCGAGGAATGATGCCTAAAACGAAACAGGGAAGAAAGCAACTAAAAAGACTGCGCGTTACGGTCGGCGAAGGGCACGACTTCTCTGCGCAAAGACCGCTGAAGGTAGAGGTGTAGCCTCAGGGTGAAAAGCTAAGGTAAGATAGGATGATCAAAGAGTTTATCGGCGTGGGTCGGCGTAAGTGTGCTATTTCTGCGGTTCGGCTCCGCAGGGGAAAAGGCAAAATTGATGTCAATGGCCATAAGTTTGAGGATTACTTCAAAAGTGGGTTGCAGAGAAAGATGATCTTATCCCCAATGGAGCAATTAGGTCTTGTGACAAATTACGATATCATAGTCAGAGCAAAGGGGGGAGGAGTAGAGGGTCAGATGATCGCCACTAGATTAGGAATTGCTCGCGCACTCGTCAAAGAGGCTGAAGAGCGGCGTGCCCCGCTTAAGGCGAGTGGGTATCTGACACGTGATCCAAGAAAGCGTGAACGTAAGAAGTATGGGCGTGCGGGGGCGAGGAAGCAGTTCCAGTTTTCGAAGCGTTGATTTGATTTTTCTCATGCTGCAGTTTATCAACTACTTGCGTAGTTGAGCTCTCCTACTTCGTGCTGGCTTGGACCGTCTGACTTGAAAATATCTAGATTATGAAAGGATCGCCCAAGACATTTTATATCCGCACCTACGGATGTCAGATGAATCAACTCGACTCGGAAGTTGTCGTAGGATCGTTGGAATCTATGGGACTCCGACGGGTTTACAAAGAATGTGAAGGGGATGTCCTCATCTTCAACACCTGTTCTGTTCGTGACCTTGCCGAAAGAAAGGTGATGGGGAAGATCGGCCAGATTGGCCGATCCAAAAAAAGATCTATCATCGGTGTGATGGGCTGCATAGCAATGTCTAAAAGGGGGGAGCTGTTTAGCAAGCTTCCCAACGTCGACTTTGTAATCGGCACTAACAATATCTCTGATATAAAGATGATCTTAAAACAGGTCATAGAAACGGGTGAAAAACAGATTAAAACTGATGACAAATTCGAAGAAAATTTAAACTATCTCTCAGCAACCAGGGAGGATAAACAAAAGGCATATGTTTCAATAATCCGTGGATGTAATAAATTTTGCACCTACTGTGTCGTCCCTCACACGCGTGGTAGAGAGGTCTCCCGCCCACCACAAGATATTGAGGAGGAGTGCCGCGCTCTTGCAGATCGAGGATACAAGGAACTCTTCCTTTTAGGACAAAATGTCAACAGCTATGGAAAAGATAGGCCCGAATGGCGAGAGATGTTTCACGACCTCCTATACCGCCTCGATAAAATCGATGGAATCGAGCGCATACGCTTTATGACCAGCCACCCCATAGATATCACTATAAATCTCATGCAGGCAGTCCGAGACCTTCCATCTCTGTGCGAATTTATCCACTTCCCCCTACAGGCGGGAGCAGATCGCCTCTTGAAGAAGATGAATAGAATCTATACGAAGGAGGAATACTTCAGGAAGGTTTCCTTGTTGAGAGAGATAATTCCCCGCATCTCCTTGGGGACCGACATCATCGTCGGCTTTCCCACTGAGACAGAAAAGGAGTTCGAAGAAACTCTGCAAGCCTTCCGCGATATCCGGTATTCGGTAGCTTTTCTCTATACCTTCAGCCCGCGCAAAGGGACGGCGGCGATGAGATGGGGAGACACAGTGCCAGAGGAATTAAAAGAGCGCCGCTTGCAGCAGCTCATGACGCTCCATAGGGAAATTAGCGCAGAGGAGCACCGTGCTACGCTCGGTCAAAGTATGGAGGTCCTGGTCGAAGGGTACAACAAAGAGGGACTGCTAAAGGGTCGCACCCGCTGCTGGAAAAAGGTCGTTTTCGCAGGTCCCCACTCTCTAGTGGGAACACTGCAAATGATCACGCCACACAGCACCCATCACCAAACACTCATAGGAAGCATGGTCAACAACCCTTGCACTCACACTTCCCCTTTGGTTGTACGAACTTAGCAAGGAAAAGCCCCATCAAAAACCATTGAATGAGGGTGTCCACACACATCACCAAAGTAAAGCAATATCCCGCACCAAACCAGTTCCAGTTGAGGGCCAACCCAGAAAATCCCGCAACCAGCCCTACTATGGTAACAAAAAGGAGACGCTCCCCGTAGGTCCTGCCGACGATCCTCATAAGGAGTGCCCCGATGAGGCATGCCCCAACAAAGTGGATAAGAAAGTCGTAAAGATAGTGGCTTGGCTGGCTAAAATCTATACCATCCTGCTTAATTTGCGCATATATAAAGGGGGATTTTTTGCCTAGGCACCCCTCCTGTCTTGCACCGGCGCACCCAGAAAATATCTCCGGCGCTATGTACACTCCATCAACACTTACGTTCTCCTTCATAACCTGCATAACACGCTCTTGATTCTTAAATTTGTTGATGGATATGTCGTGCCAAGGAAGAACTCCCCAAGAGAAAAATCCCCAAACAGAAGCAACAATCGCACCAATCACCCCTCCCAAAAATAACCTACATATTGAACATTTCATACTTTAAACCCTCATTTCATGTACTTTCATGATTAACGGAACCCTCACCCTAGCACACTAAAGCATTTCTTGAAACGTTTGTTCGTCAATCAACTCGATATTAACAGCCTTTGCCTTAGCATACTTCGAACCCACTCCCTCACCATAGAGCAAATAATCTGTCCTTTTACTCACGCTATCGGATACCCGCCCACCACGCTCTTTAATGAGATTTATAGCATCACCCCTCCTGAAAGTTTTGAGTGTCCCAGTTAAAACAAAGGTTTTTCCTGAAAAAAGATGCCCTCTCACCCTTTTTTTCGCAAAACGAGGCCGAACGCCCAGAGTAAGGAGCCTATCTATCTCCCTCTGGTTGGTAGGATCACGAAAAAAAGAGAGAATAGAATGGGCGACCCTCTCTCCAATCCCCTCAATGGCGCATAGAACATCTTTCTCCACTCGGGAAAGCTTCCCAATGCTTCCTACACATTCGGAAAGTAGCGCTGCTGTCTGCCTCCCAACATAGGGAATACCCAAAGAAAAAATAAAGCGTGGAAGCGTAACCTCCTTCGAACGCTCAATGCTTTCTAGAAGGTTGTGGACCGATTTTTCCTTAAATCCTTCGATTTGAGATAGTTTTTCCGAAGTGAGACAATAGATATCTGAAGGATTCGCTACAAGCCCATATCTGATTAACTTCTTTACAATTTTGGAGCCAAGATACTCAATATTCATCGCATGCTTGCTCGCAAAAAAGATGATACGTTGAATATTTTGTCCTTTGCAGTTGGCATTATTCGGACAGCGCCATGCCACCTCCCCCTCTGAGCGCACAGCGGCCGCAGAGCAGATAGGACAGTTGCGTGGCATGGTCCATGCGCGCGCACCTGGAGGGCGATGCTCTCTTATCACCCGAACCACCTTTGGAATGACATCTCCCCCTTTTTCTAGGACAACAAGATCGCCAATGCGAATATCTTTTCGCTCTATCTCATCCTGATTATGCAACGTCGCACGAGAAATCATACTTCCAGAAAGGGAGACTGGCGTAAGCTCAGCCACAGGAGTTAACACTCCCGTACGCCCTACCTGCACAAGAATTCTCTCTATTCTAGTTTCTGATTGCTCCGGGGCAAACTTATAGGCTGTAGCCCATCGAGGACTCTTTGCCGTTGTGCCGAGACGGTCATGATCTTTCAAGGTATTCACTTTAATGACTATTCCATCAATTTCAAAGGGGAGTTGCGGGCGAAGCTTCTCAACATGTTCTGCAAAAGAAAAAATTTCATCACCACTCTTGCATACCCTAAAATATGCACTATCCCCTGTAGGTAAGCCCAAACTCCCAATATAGGCACGCATCGCCGATTGAGTCTCTACTTCACTCAGAACCGCGCTATAAACGATCACTTCTAGGTTGCGTTTAGCAATTAGGGAGCTATCGATTAATTTCAAAGATCCCGCGGCGGCATTTCTTGGATTAGCCCAAAGAGGGGCATTGGACTCCCTCCTCTCACGATTCATCTCAACAAATTCCCTCTTTGGAATGAACACCTCTCCGCGCACTTCCAAATCGATGCCCTCCCTAAGCGCATGTGGAATCGACCGAATCTCCCTGATATTGGCGGTGATATCCTCTCCATGCCGCCCATCACCTCGTGTCACGCCGCGCACCAATTTCCCCCCCTCATATTTCAGGGAGATCGCCACGCCATCTATCTTCAGTTCTACACAATACGCAATACTCTTTCTTCCCAAAATCCTCTCCACACGACCGATGAAATCGAGCAACTCATCCTTCGAGTAAGTATTGCTGAGTGAGAGCATCGGGTAATCGTGCTTGACGCGACGAAACCCACGCATAGGAACTCCCCCCACCAGTCGTGTAGGGGAATCTTCGTTCACCCACTCTGGATGCTCCTCCTCGATCTTCTCCGCCCTTTTGACGAGAAGATCATACTCATAATCAGAAATCTTAGGTTGAGCCTTTTGAAAATAGAGGTAATCATGCTCTCTTATCTCTTCGAGTAGGCGCAAGTATTCTTCTAGATTCATACCTCGATAATAATGGTTGAGAGTGGGGGGAGGTTTAGCCGTACCCCCCCTTTTTCCATGGAGATCTCGGCATTGATTACACCAGATCCTCCATACTCTTGCTCATCGGTAGAAAAAAGTTCTTTAGCCCTCTTGTCCCATTTGTAAGGAATGAAATAATAGTTCAACTCTTCTGCCGAGAAGTGGTGGACGCAGAGTAACCTCTCACCCCCCCCTTTGCGGAGGTAGGCGAGCACAGAATTCATCGCGTCGTCCACATCTACTCGCTGCCACCCTTTTTTAGAAAAATCATCGCTCCACAGAGCCTCGTGCTGTCGATAGAGGGCGTTGAGTGCACAGACGCAGTGCTGCAGCTGTCTGTGCAGGGGCATCTGCAGCAAGTCCCAATGAATCTCCTCCTTGCAATCCCACTCATTCCACTGGCCAAATTCTCCTCCCATAAAAAGCAGTTTTTTCCCCGGATAGCAGATCATATAGCTGAGGAGAAGCCTTAAATTCGCAAACTTTTCCCACTCATTTCCCGGCATTTTAGTGATCAAGCTTTTCTTCTCGTGCACCACCTCATCATGGGAAAGGGGGAGAAGGTGTTTTTCTTGCAAATAGTAGGTAAACGAATGTAAGAGAAGATGATGTGCCCTTGAGCGCGCCTCTAGAGGGGTCTCAAAATAGCGCAGAGTGTCATTCATCCACCCCAAATTCCATTTTAAATCAAATCCCAATCCCCTACCATGCCTTCTAGAATCGGTCACTCCCGGATAGGCGTGAGACTCTTCCGCAATCATGAACACTCCGGGGTGGTGCTCATGCACGAGATGTGTCAATTCCCGCAAAAATTGGATGGCTTCGAGGTTCTCGTTCCCCCCCTCGTCGTTGGGCACCCATTCCCCATCTTTTCGGCCAAAATCTAAGTATATCATCGACGAAACGGCATCTACACGCAACCCATCGATATGCATTTTATCCAGATAAAAAAGGGCGCTGCCCACCAAAAAATTTGAGACTTCATACCTTCCATAATTAAAAATGTGGGTATCCCAATGTGGGTGATACCCTTTCTGAGGGTCACAATGTTCATAGAGATAGGTTCCATCAAAGCGCACCAAAGAGTGCTCATCTGTAGAAAAATGTCCCGGAACCCAATCTAAGATCACGCCAATCCCATGGAGATGCATATAGTTAACAAAATATTGAAACTCCTCGATACGCCCATATCGCCTAGAAATTGCATAAAATCCCGACACCTGATAGCCCCACGACTCATCTAGCGGGTGACCCATAACCGGCATGAGCTCAATGTGTGTATATCCCATCCTCTTGACATAGCCGGCGAGATGGGGGGCAATTTCGTGATATCCCAAAAAATCGAGGTCTTTCGTCTTCCACGACCCCAAATGCACCTCATAAATGTTGAGGGGATGCCCCAAGCAGCCCTTGTTCCTCCCCTCCATCCACCCATGATCACTCCACACAAAGCTATCCACGCCATGAACCACAGAAGCTGTATGGGGGCGCATCTCCCCCTGAAAGGCCAAAGGATCGGCTTTATAGTGCACCTCCCCATCATGAGTATGGATGGCAAATTTATACTTCTCTCCTTCCAACAATCCGGGGATAAAGATCTCCCACACACCGGATGATCCCATCCGCCGCATGGGGTGCATCACAGCGTTCCATCGGTTGAAATCCCCTACCAGTGCTACGCTCTTTGCGCATGGAGCCCACACAGAAAATTTCACCCCCTCGCACTCCTGGTGGGTGCATATCCTTCCCCCCATGACTTCATAGATCTTCCAGTGCTTCCCCTTTCCAAACAGAACCTCGTCCTCCCTGGAAAACGTAGGAAGAAAGGCATAGGGGTCGTGTGCCCATTGTCCATTAGGGTAGCAAATGCGGTAATCTAGGTGCGTAATCTTATCGCGCAGAGAGTATTCAAACACACATGCTCCCTCGCTGTAGTGAGCAGAGCGCATCTCCCCACGGAGTTCAAAATAGGCCTCCTTCATCCCCGGGCGCCACAGGCGAATGAGTGACCCACCGCCATGAATCCCTAAATATTGGTGAGGATTAGATGCTTCCATATATAGACATAGTATCATACCACATTATATTTATAACCCTCATGCACTCCTATTCGCGCCGTGAAGGTGAATCCGGTAGTGGCAGGTACACAAAAAAACATAGGATACACACTGCCTAAAAAACCTTTAATCCCTAACTTCCTAATTTAATCACTCAACATTCTTTTTAAATATAAAAAGTTTCAATAGCTTTCAATAAATTAAGTTTCTTTCTTACTTTTAATGTTACGTGTAATATAGTGTTATCAACACGTAACCACAAACGTGGAGAGGTAAATGATGGTACATCCAGAATGGGCATTAAAATATAAGAAAAAGGGGACTGAATTAAGAAATATTAGAGGAAGGTTTTACCTTTATCGCATTTCATCTAAGTGTAATAAAGAAGGAAAAGTTATACAAAAGATCACTCATGAAATGTTAGGTCGTATTACAGAAGAAGATGGATTTATCCCAAGAGGGATAAAGAAAAAAAAGTTAGTCGCATCCCCTTCTTCTTTGAAACAGGTTTGCACAAGAGAATCTGAGGCTAGCACCTATTTAAGTCGTATTTCTCAAAATATTATAGAATCTCTTCGTATACACTTTCCTCAAAGCTATCTGGAAATATTTACATTAGCAATAAGTCGGTTAATACATCAGTCTCCTCTGAAAAATATGGAGTTCTTGTATGAAAACTCGATGTTAAGTGAGGACTTTAAAGGGCTGGGTTTGTCAAAAAATAGACTAACCTCGCTCTTGCGAGGTTGTTTTATTCAAAGCAATGGATAGAAGACCTGGGCTTGCAAGGCACAGTGAAATCGGTTTCGATAGCCATGTTCACTTGCATGGTCTCAACATTGCTTTTCTATGCAGTCATTACTTTTTCGTTACCGGAGACATATGGGTCTGTTTAGGAAAGAAGGGTTTGTTTAATCAATTTAACTTTTATGACTAACAAACAGACCGAATTTTAATTTTTCAGGGCCGAATTTATGATTTAGGCAAATTCATTACCATATATTCTCGTTGTCTTATTGATTTTCTCCCTGATTTTCTCAAAAACGAAAAATCAGAGCCGTGGTGATCGATTAACTAACTACCTTGATAAAAAGCATCTTGTACCATAATCATTCGTTTAAAATTATGCACAAATGCCCGCATGAATCCTTGAAATTGATTTTTAGCAATTCCTACATAGCGAGCTTTTTTATTCTGTTGTGAAAAAACTTTCTCATAAGGCATTCTTAGTTTTGAAAGATATCGATCTCTATCAAAGTCTGTCTGCTTCATATTGTTTTTCAAAATCGCTTTATTAACGCATCTATTCTTTTTCATGACAAAATATGCTCGCTTACTACAATGTCCTTTATCAGCAAATATCACCCCTTCTTTTAGACAAACATGTTGAAGAGCTCGATCATCAGATAGATTTGCTGTGGTTACAGCAACTTTGGTAATCAGCCCCAATCCCATACAGACAGCTAAATTTCTTTTGTATCCATACCAAAACCTTTCTCTTCCTTTTTCAATTATTTTGTCCCGTTCACTCCAAAGGTTTACTTTTGAAGCGATTTGCGATGCACCTACAAAATTAAATACCACACTTATTAATCCCATTTGCTTGAGTTGAGCATTGAATTGGTTAAAATTGAGCTAATCGCTTTGTTCCACCAATCTTAGCTCTAAGGCGTGAAAAATAAGTGTGATCTGGTGTTTTCTCTAACAAAGAAAACCCACAAAACAACTTATCTGCATTATTCTCCTTGAGAAAACGTTCCAATTCGCGATCACTTAAATCATTCATCCATTGCAATATAAGTGCTGTAAAGCCTGATTCAATGTGGTAACATTTCCGGCCCTTGTCTTCGCAAAACATAGCTTTTAAGGGTGTGCATAGCTTTTTAAAATCTACGATGTTTAATAGCTTACGATAAGGATGGCCTGATTCTACTAGTTCTTCAATATGAGTTTCAAACATATCTTGCTCCTTTTTGCGAAGGGATTTGAACATATCCTTCTTATTCTTAATTATTTAACAACAACATTATACAGTTTCAGGTATTTTTTGTAAGTGATTTTAAAATATTTTTTCAAAGACCATACATTTCTCAACAGGCCCATTTGGCAGTCTCTTTGGGTTATGTAGAATGGGTAGAGATTCTCTTATCCTGCCCAAAGATTCAGGACGACACCTTAACGCCAATTGGAGAGTCTGCACTCACATTGGCGAGAGTCCAGGCCATCGTGTGAGATAGAAAACTTGCTACTACTGCACCAGGATTTACCATACGCATTCACGAGGCATTCGAAAGATTCGCCGCTATTATTTGTCGCAACTTCCACATTAAAAGAGTTGCCATAGGAACACGCCAATCAAGTCCTCTATTTTTGAAATCGATCGAGGATGTAAAATGGATTTTCCGCAACTTCAATGGGTTGATCCACCTGATAAGTCAGGCCCCGGTCTCTCAACCCACGCCTCAGGCGAAAGGAGCGGATCTCAGGCTGAAACTTAAAATGATACACCCTACCAATCTTAGGGCACAAAATAAGGCGGCGGATTGATTTTTTTGACCATTCGAGGTCGATTGTTAATCCTTCACACTCGACCCCCACAAAACGTCCTGCATGAATTTCTGAAGGGAGGCAAGGCAAGATCAGCAGCTCTCCCTCCTGCTCCTGCACCAAAAGTTGCCGAATTAACCGGGCCCCCTCAACAAGCAACATCAGAGGGGAACCCCCTGAGGGGATCTCGTCTCGGTCTGGAACAACTCCCTGATAGCCTGTATCTCTCAGGCACGGCACAAGGATCCCCTCAAAACCCACGCGGAAGAGGTTTAAAAAATAGCGACCAACCTTCTCGTGATCCTTTCGGCGTATCGCTGCTCTACACTGCGTGAGAAGGCGCGCGGTGCCTACATTCATCATAGAGATTTTAGGGATGTTTTTACCCAATTCGAACCAAATGGGCAAAATCTCCTTTAAAGAGAGACGCCTTTTCACTAACGTCCAATCTTGTCTCTTATGACACCCAAAATGCATCTTCTCCGCACACATACTGGGGAAAGAGGGGACGCTACTAGACATGATAAACTCCTCCCTACCCTTCAAAACATGGGTCATCTCCTTGTAGGTAAATGCCATCCCCCCCTCTGGGGCGCGCTCTAAAAAGAGGACGATGTCGTGAGCAAAACTTAGCAAACGGTAAGAAAAAAACCCACAAGGCCCCCTCCCAAAAACCCTAACCCATTTACGTTCAAGGTCTTGCATTACAGTAAATTGACTTAAAGGGCCAACCACTGCACAACTTACAAAGAAGCTCTCTTCAGAAACCAAGCTTGTAAGTTCAATGCGTGCGGGAAAGAGCGTAACCTTCCAAGAACTGTTAGGAAGTAAACAGCTACTTCCCACCTCATGTGAATAGGGCCTGTAGTGTGCATTTACTCTGATTCTCATAGATGTCCCTTCAACCCTTCTTTGCTGTTTTTTACACACTTTACATGTACAATTTCGTTGGCTCTCAACCCTTTATCTGAAATGGAAACGGGCAGAAAATGTCTCGTATATCCACGATCTCTGCTCTCCAACAATATTTCAAATTCTCGTCCCACATAGCGATTACGTAGACGGAAGGCTACTTCCTCAGCAACTGAATGTAGCCTCTGTTTTCTCTCACAGATCACCTCCTTATCTACTTTGTATGTCATCCTCGATGCGCCAGTTTTGGGGCGGTCACTGTAGGGGAATATATGCACCTTGGCAAACCCTGCCTCCCTTATCAAATCGGATGTCTCCATAAACTCTCTCTCCGTCTCTCCAGGAAACCCAACGATCACATCCGTTGTAAAGGTAAAGTCTTCGTCCCCACGGCGAAGCTTCTGGGTAATCTCTAAGAAATCCTGCTTTGTGTACGGCCTGCGCATGCGCTCGAGTATCCTGTCAGATCCCGCCTGTAAAACGAGATGAAGAGAGTGACATATCTTCTTTCCGGAGAGGAATACCTCTACCATCTCGTCATCCACCTCATTGGGATTAATCGAGGAGATGCGAATACGCCTCAACCCTTCGATCTGTTCTAGATATGCGATTAACTTGGATACGCTGACTTTTGGTGTATGATCTCTGCCGAAGTCTCCAATATTGACCCCAGTCAGAACCACCTCCTTATACCCATTTTCCACGAGCAACGCTACCTCATCCAAAATATCACCAATTCTCCTGGAGCGCGAGGGACCGCGCACAAAGGGAATCACGCAATACCTGCAAAAGGAGTTGCACCCATCCTGAATTTTTACATAAGCGCGCGTATGTACTCCAAATCTTTCAATATGAAACTCTGACCATTCCACCTCTGGAAACACCGATGGAAGCAACACCTCTTTCTTCGAGTTAGGAATAAGGTGCGTAATGGCGGGAACCTTCTTGCACTTTTCAGCAGAACATCCGGTCACGATGAGCGTATCAGGTCTGTGCTCTCTCTCTAATTTTCTGATCTGATATAATGACCGCCGATCAGCAGATTGCGTGACGCTACAGGTATTAACAATACCAACCTCAACCTTTTCATTGGCAGAGGCCCTACAATATCCTCTCTTCTGTAGTTGCCCGGAGAGAGCTTCAGATTCATACTGATTTGTGCGACACCCCAAAGTCACAACTTTGTATCTACTCATGCCTGGCAAGTATAGAGAATTTATCAAAAATAGACATCCTTTATCTTCACTACATTTTCTATTAGATCAAAGATAAAAGAGTTTTCAATAACCTCTACGTTTATTACAATGCTGGAAATGGTTAGAATTAGAGAGACTAGAGTTGACATTTTGAGGGCGTTGAAAGGTGCAAAGGTTATCCTCATCAACCTCCTGAGATATGTTAAACAAAAGATCAAACAATATAAGGGATCGATAAAGGCACCTCATTGTAGGTTCTCTGCTCGAGCTGCCGAAGTTCTCAATGGGCGTGATATTCTCGTACAGATAGAGGCTAGAGGAGAACTCCAGAAAATAGTAGACTGCAATGATTGTGAGTATCCCTAACTCGGCCAATAGAGGATGAAAAAATGCACACTATGAGAGGCCTTCTTGTCGGATTTTTAGAAATGTTCGCCCATCGGGGATGGCTGACATCTATCATCGCCATTGTAGGGGCCACCCTGCTGCTATACTTTTTTGTTAATTATTTTTACAAACGGTTGCTTCCTCGGTTAGAAATGACCTATTTGATATGGGATTCTGCCCTATTACAAGCGTTGATACGCCCGATCAATGTGCTTGTCTGGGTTTTGGGTTTTACTACATCATTGCAGATGTTGGCCATTCATTTCGACTACGAAACTTTAATCAATTTCTTGCGTGCATTTCTCAATTTCTCATTTATCGCGATCGTATTGTGGTTCGCTCTTCGATTCATCAAAAATATGGAGACTGGCTACATGCGAGATCACAAAGGGCGTAAAAGGAAATATGATAGGACAACTGTGCGCGCCATCTTTCAGACCTCAAGAGTCGTGGTCATTTTAATCGCAATTTTAGTATATCTACAGACGAATAATGTGAATATCTCGGCTGTGCTCGCTTTTGGTGGAGCTGGAAGTTTGATCATTGGCCTTGCCGCAAAAGATCTACTCGCCAATTTTTTCGGAGGGTTAATGATCTACCTAGATCGCCCCTTCTCGGTGGGAGACTGCATCAAATCCCCAGATCGAGATATTGCGGGGTGTGTAGAACATATTGGATGGCGACTTACACGTATTCGCACCTTTTTGCAACGTCCCATCTACGTTCCAAATGGGTTATTTTCTAATATCTCCATAGAAAATTCTTCGCGCATGTCCAACAGGCAAATTAAAACCCGTGTGGGTATCCGTTACTACGATGCCTCAAAAATAGAGCCGATCCAGAAAAATATTGAGGAGATGATCAGAAATCATCCTGACATCGACACCCAAAAGATGCTGATGGTCCGCTTTGATGAATTTGGCCCCTCTTCTCTCAATTTGTTAATCCACTGCTTTACTAAGACGATCAATAAGGCAGATTCCCTGTTGACGCAGCAGGACATCTATCTAAAATCTATAAAAATAATCGAAAGTTACAACGCTCAGTGCGCATTTCCAACGACAACTGTTCACGTTCCCGATGAAATCTCCCTGCAATACTCAACCCCTCACGCTCCCCAACATGAATGAGTGTGTGTTCTTTGTGCACATTCTTGTGCTCGTCAGTTTTGTACTGCTCTCACTCAAGCTAGGCAAAGAGTCGTTGATTGCCTGCTTTATTCTACAAATTATTCTAGCCAACCTTTTCGTGACAAAGCAGATGACATGTTTTACTCTCCAAATCACATGTGCCGATGCGTACACAGTGGGAGCCATTTTTTCGCTCAATCTATTGCAGGAATATTTTGGCAAAAAATATGCCAAACGCGCCATCTGGACACTCTTCATTCTCCTCCTATTTTTCATCACGATGTCCTACATCCACCTCAAATACCACCCTTCCCAACATGATCACACACACCAAGCTTTTACAGCAGTTTTGGGGAGCACTTCCCGAATCGTACTCGCCTCATTTTTTGTCACTCTATTCACTCAAAAACTTGACGTTGAGCTTTTTGGTTTCCTGAAAAAAAGGTTCCCGGAAAAGGCACTGTTATTCCGCTTCGGAAGCGCCTCCCTGTTAACACAATTGATTGACACGCTACTATTTAGCTTTATCGCCCTCCATGGACTCGTACACAACATAAAAGACATCATTCTCATGAGCTATCTCATTAAAGCCGTCATAATCTTATGCATCACTCCCGCTACGATCCTAGCCAAACGGTGTGTCCCACATGCACCCATTCAAATTTGATATTTTACATAAGTCTAAAAGGTCACGTGCACGCGTAGGGCAGATTCATACACCACACGGCGTAATTGAAACACCAAATTTCGTCGCAGTTGGGACTAATGGAACGCTAAAAGCACTAGATAACGCGATGGTCACCAACATTGGCCTCCAACTAATGTTCTGCAACACCTATCACCTGCTCGTACAGCCGGGTGTAGAGGTAATCAGGCGGGCTGGAGGCATTCACAATTTTATCAACTGCGACCTGCCAATCATCACCGACTCTGGGGGGTTTCAAGTTTTCAGCCTGGCCTACGGCTCCGTATCCGACGAACTTAAAGGCAAGGGAGCAAAGAGACATAAGAAATCGGTACTCAAGGTCACAGATGAGGGAGTTTCCTTCCGTTCCTATCTAGATGGGCGTACTATCTTGTTAACACCCGAATCATCCATCTCCATGCAAAAATCTCTCGGGGCCGATATTATCATTCCTCTAGACGAACTCCCCCCCTACCACATCGACCAAGGTGCCCTTAAGCGATCATTGGAACGTACCCATAGATGGGAGAAACGATCTCTCGACGTTCACCTCCGACATCCCAATAATCAAGCCATCTATGCAGTAATTCATGGGGGGGTCAACGACACATTACGTGAAAAGAGCTGTTCCTTTTTAAAGGAGCTTCCCTTCGATGGCTTTGCTATTGGTGGGAGTATGGGAAATAGTCAAAGTCAAATGCTCAAGATGCTCGATACGCTTCTGCCTAAACTCCCCTCAAAATCTCCAAACCACCTTCTGGGCATCGCTGACCTCAAGTCGATTGAGGCTTGTATTCCTTTTGGCATAGATACTTTTGATAGCTCCTACCCGACAAAGGTGGCACGTCACGGGACCTTATTTACGCATTTGGGGGGAATAAAAATTTCTAAAAGACACTACCGCAGTGATTTTGAGCCTATTCAGAGCGGTTGCGGCTGTTTCACCTGTGAAAACTACTCCAGAGCCTACCTACACCATCTCTTTAAAGCTAAGGAATTGAATGCAATGTTCTTAGCTTCAACCCACAATCTCCATTTTATGATACAACTTATGCGGTCATATCGACGAAGGATCCTATCGAATAGCCTATAAAGGGCGTGTTGAGAAATAGAAGACCTCTGATGAATTTTCCAAGAATCAACTTCAAATAAAA
>Ga0066187_1000386_pt1 | contig 15561 bp, 6 predicted proteins | sample WorMetexBAHAMAS1_FD_58706 | JGI IMG/M metagenome (GOLD analysis project Ga0066187, IMG submission 58706) | Marine gutless worms symbiont microbial communities from Max Planck institute for Marine Microbiology, Germany - Inanidrilus exumae... | ecosystem: Host-associated > Annelida > Digestive...
CCTTCAGGGAGAGGGATAATTTGGCGCGGGCCTCAAGAATCTTCCCTCTCCCCGGTGGGGAGAGGGTGGCGAGGGCGCAAGCCCGAGCCGGGTGAGGGGGCAGGAGGGCGGAGGAACGTGGCGCGCAGGGGCGGTCCGGAAGGGAACAAGGGGCCAGCTAAGGAAGCCGGGCCCCAAAAGAGAACGGGACCGGTTGGGGGCCGGTCCCGCGGGGTCAGGGAAAACCTTTGTACATCAGTCCCTTGTACGATCGGGACAGCCGTTGGGGGCGGCTACACGTCCCGTCTAAGCTATAATATGGGCGGTCCAGGGGGATTTTGCACGTGTTATTTTGACGTTTTTTAGGTCAGCCCTACGAACCAATTGCCATTTCGGGGGCCTGGGGCCATATCAAAGGTAATTCGGTCCGGTTTTAGACCCAAAACGCACGATTAGTCCGCTTTGGACGGCGCCGTGTGGTCCGTCGCGCGGCAGGCCGTTCCGGCCGTACTAGGGGGCTGTGGAGGCAGGGGGGGCAGGCATGGCGCCGCCAAGATCCCGTCTTTTTCTGATCATCCTGGTCGTCGTCACGGCGCTGGGCGCGCTGGCGATGCAGATGTTCATCCCCAGCCTGCCGGTCATTGCCGCCGACTTCGCCGTTTCCGCCGGCGTGTCGCAACTGGCGCTCAGCCTCTCTATGGTCTCCATTGCGGTCACGATGCTGATCTACGGACCGCTGTCGGACCGGTTCGGCCGACGGCGCGTCCTGTTGACCGGGCTGGCGCTGTTTCTGATCGGCAGCGTAATTTGCGGGCTGGCACCCGATATCGAAACGCTGATCGTCGGCCGCATCGTTCAGGCCGCGGGCGGCGCGGCGGGCATGGTGCTGAGCCGTGCCATCGTGCGAGACGTTTACGGCCGCGAGCGGTCCGCCCAGGCGATCGCCTATATCACGATGGCCATGGTGGTGGCGCCGATGGTGGCGCCGGCGATCGGCGGCATCATCACCGACGCCTATGGTTGGCGCTGGATCTTCGTCTTCGTCGGTGTCTGTGGCCTGCTGGTCACGGCACTGACGGCGCTGCGGCTTGCCGAGACCCTGGCCGAGCCGCAGCCGATCGCGTCCCCGGTGGCCATGATCCGCGGTTTCGGGCGCCTGCTGCGCATCCCGGCCTTCTGCGGCTACACATTCCAGGCGGCGTTTTCCATGGCGAGCTTCTTCGCCTTCATGTCGGGGACGCCGTACATCATGGTGGACATCATGGGCCGGCCGCCGAGCGAGTTCGGCCTGTATTTCATCCTGGTCGCCGGGGCATACATGGTCGGCAATTTCATGGCCGGTCGGATGTCGGTTCGGGTCGGTCTCGACCGTATGATCGTGCTGGGCAGCATCCTGTCGCTGGTGTCCATCTTCTGTACGGTCATCCTGATCGCCATGGGCCACTGGCAGCCCTGGGCGATTTTCGGCCCGGCTGTCTTCGTCGCCATCGGCAACGGCATGTCGATGCCGAATTCCCAGGCCGGCGCTGTCAGCGTCGATCCCAAAGTGGCGGGCACTGCCTCGGGGCTCAGCATGTTTATGCAAATGATGACCGCGGCCATCACCGCCCAGGCCGTCGGCAGCATGACCAACGGCACGCCTTATCCCACGGTGGGCTTCATGCTGTTTTGTGCCGTCGCCGCGTTGATCGCGATCGCCATCCCGCTGCTCAACGGCCGTCGCCAGGCCGCCGGCGCCAGGACACCGGTTTCATAGGTATCTCTCCCCCTCACCCGGCTCGGGCTTCGCCCTCGCCACCCTCTCCCCACCGGGGAGAGGGATGACGTTTCGTCCGTCCGCATATTTGGTTCCCTCTCCCTGGAGGGAGAGGGTGGCCCGAGCGACCGGTCCACGGCTTTCTTGAAGCTTGGAGCCACCCCCACCCCGACCCGCCCCCATCAAGGGGGCGGGGGTAGCACCGAGCCGGTACAAAGGGTGAGCCCTCCCCCTTCACGGGGGAGGGTTGGGAGGGGGTGCCTGAACCAAGACGCGTGCTCTGCCATTCATACGTCGTCGTATGGCATCGCCATCGCGCACCAAAAGCAAGACAGAGTTTGCGCGCGCGCTTCGCGCGGGCATGACCGATGCGGAGCGGGCGCTCTAGCGCGCGATCCGGCGCCGGCAGGTTCTGGATGCGCGCTTTCGGCGCCAGGCGCCGATTGGCCCCTACATTGCCGATTTCGTCTGTTTCTCCGCGAGATTGATCATCGAGGTCGACGGTGGCCAGCACAGCCCGGAGCGAGACGCGCGAAGGACGGTTTGGCTGGAAGCCCGAGGTTTCCGGATACTCCGGTTCTGGAACAACGATGTACTGGGAAATCTTGAGGGCGTCGTCAACTGTATCGAACGGACACTGCGCGGACTTGACGTCTGAATCACCCCCACCCCGACCCGCCCCCATCAAGGGGGCGGGGGTAGCACCGAGCCGGCACGAACGGTGAGCCCTCCCCCCCTAGCGGGGGAGGGTTGGGAGGGGGTGTTCACAATCTGCGGCGGTCGTCGCTCCGGCCGTGCAGACGTGCTACTCTGTGCACATCGCGGTTCTTACGCTGATCCCGGGACAACCAAGGGAAGGATGGGATCATGATGAAGGTGCGAGACATCGTTGCGGTCAAGGGCGACAAGGTCGTGACGACACCGCCGGCAACGCCGGTAAGAATGTTGGCTCATCTGCTGAAAATCGAAAACATCGGCGCCGTGGTCGTCAGTGAAGACGGCCGCAGCGTGCAGGGCATCGCCACCGAGCGCGACATCGTGCACGGCCTGACCACGCATGACAGTCGGTTGCTTGACGCCCAGGTGAGCGAGGTGATGACGCGCGAGGTCCTGACGGTCTCGCCGGACGATCCGGTAAAGCAGGTGATGGCGCAGATGACCCAGCGCCGCGTCCGCCACCTGCCGGTGGTGGAGGATGGCCGCTTGGCAGGGCTGATCAGCATCGGCGACGTGGTCAAGAGCCGGCTTGATGAGGCCGAGCTCGAAACCAATGTGATGCGTGACTACGTGGTGTCGCACTGAGCGGCCGAAACGCCTGTGTAAGCGATTGGTGCCCGAACTCGGAGCGACCGGACGGGTGCCGGCCGCAGCATCGGCTCGCTCGAAACTTGGTGCTAACCGAGATTGGCAACCAAGATGAAGGTGCCCAGCGCGAAGACGCCCGTCCACCAGGCGATCGTGAATCTCTTGTTCATTCTTCTTCCTTGGACCTTCCGTCGTTGCGTCGTCCCGCCGCTCTCGGTCCCGGGCCTTGTCGCCAGGCGCGACTGGCCTGCCGTCCATAGACCGGCAATCGGCTCGATCCTGTCTCGTGATTTAATGCGCGGTCGGGCTTCGTAAAGGAACCGCGTACAGCCAAGGTTCCGCCACGCCGTACCTTACATGGTGTCGGCCTGTGCCAATTGCCAGTACGTTGCATGCAAATGGTCTCCGTGTTGTGAACGCACTAGAAAGCGGTTAACGCTTTCTTGACCAACCTGAGTTCGGATGCATAAACGGGCCGAATTCTGTGTAAGACGGCATGAGACCAGAGGCTACGCTCAGGCGCATTAACAGGTTTTGAACGGCAGGACCTTGGCGGACCAAGAAACAGCCGCCGCCGCAATGGCCGGGAAGGCCAAGATGGCAGGCGCATCCATGAAGCAGGGGCAGACGGACACAGGTGCCGCGAGCCTGGTCCTGCTGCTGCGTTTCTTTGGCCTGCCCGGCGATGTCGGGCAGCTGCGCCACCAGTACGCCGCCCCCGGCGAGGTGATGGACGCCGAGACGCTGTTGCGTGCAGCCAAGCGTATGCAGCTCAAGGCGCGTCTGACCCGCTCCAAGCCCGACAAGCTGGCCCGTACGCCATTGCCGGCGATCGCCGAAGTGGAGGGCGGCCGTTTCATTGTGCTGGCCAAGGTGGCCGAGGAGAAATGCCTGATCCAGGATCCGGTGGCCGGCCGGCCTGCGGCGGTCCCGATCGAGGAGTTCGCCAAGATCTGGACCGGCCGTCTGTTGCTGGTCACCCGCCGGGCTGCTGTGCTGGGCCGTGGTGGCAAGTTCGACATTTCCTGGTTCGTCCCCGCGGTGCTGCGTTACAAGCGCCTGTTCGCCGAAGTGCTGATCGCTTCATTCTTCCTGCAGCTATTCGCCCTGGTCTCACCACTGTTTTTCCAGGTCATCATCGACAAGGTACTGGTCCATCGCGGCCTGACCACGCTGGACGTCCTGATCATCGGATTGATCATCGTGTCGGTCTTCGAGGTGCTGATGGGGGCGCTCAGAACCTATGTATTCTCCCACACCACCAACCGCATCGACGTGGAGCTTGGCGCCAAGCTCTTCCACCACCTGCTGGCGCTGCCGATGGCCTATTTCGAGGCCCGCCGCGTCGGCGACAGCGTGGCGCGGGTGCGCGAGCTGGAGAACATTCGCAACTTCCTGACCGGCTCGGCCCTGACACTGGTGATCGATGTCGCCTTCACGGTCGTCTTCTTTTTGGTCATGTGGCAGTTCAGCCCGACGCTCACCCTGATCGTTCTGGCTGCCATGCCGTTCTATGTCATTCTGTCCGTCCTGGTGACGCCGATCCTGCGCGCGCGACTGGACGAGAAGTTCCGGCGCGGCGCCGAGAACCAGGCCTTCCTGGTGGAGTCGGTGACCGGCGTGGAAACGCTGAAGGCGATGGCGGTCGAGCCGCAAATGCAGCGCCGCTGGGAGGAGCAGCTTGCAGCCTATGTGCGGGCAAGCTTCCGGACCGCCAATCTGGGCAATATCGCCAGCCAGACGGCCCAGCTCATCAGCAAGGTAACGCTGGCGCTGACCTTATATGTGGGCGCCAAGCTGGTGATCCAGGGCGACCTGACGGTGGGCCAGCTGGTGGCCTTCAACATGCTGTCGGGGCGCGTCACCGGACCGGTGCTGCGGCTGGCGCAGCTTTGGCAGGACTTCCAGCAGGCACGGATCTCCATCGAGCGGCTGGGCGACATTCTGAACACCGCGACCGAACCCACCCAGTCGGCCAACCGCGCCTCGCTGCCGCAGATCCAGGGGCAGATCACGTTCGACGACGTGGTCTTCCGCTATCGTCCGGACGGACCGGAGATTCTGCGCAAGGTGGCGCTGGAGATTCCGCCGGGTCAGATCATCGGTGTTGTCGGACCGTCAGGATCGGGCAAGAGCACCCTCGCCAAGCTTGTCCAGCGCATGTACCTGCCGGAAAGCGGGCGGGTGCTGATCGACGGCATCGACCTGGCCATGATCGACACCGCCTGGCTTCGACGCCAGGTGGGCGTGGTGCTGCAGGAAAACATCCTGTTCAACCGCACTGTCCGCGAGAACATCTCGCTGGCCGACCCCGGTATGCCCATGGAGCGGGTGATGGCCGCAGCCAAGCTGGCCGGCGCGCATGAATTCATCCTGGAGCTGAACGAGGGCTACGACACCCAGATCGAGGAACGCGGCGGCAACCTGTCGGGCGGCCAGCGCCAGCGCCTCGCCATCGCCCGGGCCCTGGTGACCAACCCGCGCATTCTTATATTTGACGAAGCGACCAGTGCGCTGGACTACGAATCCGAAGCCGTCATTCAGCAGAACATGCGCCAGATCTGCAAGGGCCGCACGGTTATGATCATCGCGCATCGCCTGGCCGCGGTACGCGACGCGGATCGAATCATCACCGTGGAAAAGGGCAAGATCGTCGAGGATGGAAACCACGGTGAGTTGCTGATGCGCGGCGGCCGCTACGCCAAGCTTTATAACCTGCAATCCGGGTCGGAGCCCGATGCAGCCGAGTGAACAGATCGTCGATGTGCGCCGCGATGCCGAGGCGCGCGAGTTCCTGCCGGCGGCGCTGGAAATCGTCGAGACGCCGGCCTCGCCGCTCGGCCGGACTATTGCCTTGTCGCTGGCGGCTTTTTTCACCATCGCAATCATCTGGGCGACCGTCGGCCACGTGGACGTGAAGGCGATTGCCCAGGGGCGCATCGTGCCCGAGGGCGGCGTCAAGACCATCCAGCCGCTGGAGATCGGCAAGGTCCGTACGATCCACGTACGCGACGGCGACCGGGTGCGCGAGGGCGATCTCCTGATCGAACTCGATCCCACCGAGAGCGAGGTCGATGTCGACCAGTTGCAGCGCGAGCTCATCGAGACGCGCGTGCGGCTGATCCGGCTGCGGGCCTACCTGCGCGGCATCGACGGCCGCAGCAGCGAGTTTGAGCCGCCGGCCGAGGCCGATCCCAGGGTCGTGCGCATGCACCGGGAGCAGCTGTCCTCCGACCTGCTGGCGCACGAGGCCGAGATGGCCTCGCTGGACGCCGATCTGGCCCGGCGCGCGGCCGACATCCAGGCCATCAAGGCGGAGATCTCCAAGTACCAGCAACTTTTGCCGCTACTCACCGAGCGCGAGGTCGACGTCAACCGGCTGCTCCAGCAGGGTCACACGCCGAAGCCCGAATGGATGCGAGTCAAGCAGGACCTGATCGAGGCCCAGGAAGATCTCGCGATATCCGGCCACCGGCTCGCAGAGGCCGAGGCCGGCATGCAAGCCGCGTTCAAGGAGCAGAATCGTGTGGTCGCGGTCGCCAGCCGCGAAGCGCTGTCGGAGATGGTGGAAGCCAACCGCCGCAATGACGAGATCGTCCTGGCGCTCAAGAAGGCCGCCCAGCGGGAAGGGCTGACGCGCCTGACCGCGCCGGTCGACGGCGTGGTGCAGCAGCTTGCGGTCCGGACGGTCGGCGGCGTCGTGACGCCGGCAGAGCCGCTGATGGTCGTCGTGCCTGACGATGCACCGCTGGAAATCGAAGCCTTGGTGCTCAACAAGGACAAAGGCTTCGTGCGGGCGGGTCAGCCGGCCGAGGTCAAGGTCGAGACCTTCAATTTCACCAAGTACGGTACCATCGACGGCGAGGTCATCACGCTGGCCCAGGATGCGATCGAGGATGAGCGCCTGGGCCTGGTCTATCCGGCCCGGATCGCCATGAAGGAAAACACGGTTCTGGTTCAGGGAGAACCTGTTGCCCTGACGTCGGGCATGTCGGTTACCGTCGAGGTTAAGACCGGCGATCGGCGTATCATCGAATTCCTGCTGTCGCCGCTGCTGCGCGCCGTCGACGAGTCCCTGGTGGAGCGGTAGGCCGTACGAGCCCGCGACCGGGTCAAAGTTAACGGCCCTTAACCACGCGATACCGCAGGACGGGCGTCGCACCGGCCGCCCCGCCACCGCCGATAGCAGCCCGCCCCTGACCTGCCGGCCCTTTCGGTTGCATCGCCCCCGGTATCCTGCCGCCTTGCCGGGAACCTCTACAATTTTAGATAAATCAATCGCTTATTCTCAGCTTCGTTTAGCGAGTGGTCATAATTCCTGCCTACTATGGTACCCAGCGCTTAGACGCAGGGAGGGAGCCCCAAAAATGGAGGCCCGGATCCACGGACCCCCGAGCGACGGGTCTGCGGGTTGTTTTGCGCGCTGAGCGGAGAAAACAACAAGGGGCCAACCCCGCCGTCCGCCGCGCGATTCCACCACTTCGCGCCGAAACGATCGGGAAGGCCCCCGGGGAGCACGGGGAGCGCTTTTGAGTACCGATCCCAAGCTTGACGACGAGACTCAGCAGGCGTCCGGGGGCATGGCCACCGGAACGATCGCCGTGGAGTCCGCCACCACCGTCGTCTTGCCTGAGGTCGAGGGCGGCTCGGTGACCCTGAGCGCCGCCAAAGCGCCCGAGAAGGAAATCCGCGATAATGTGGATGTGGGCGAAAAGGTCGACTGGGACGCCCTGGCCGACGTGACCCTCTCCATGGCCCTGCCCACGGATTCCCTGTTTTCCAGCCAGTGGCACCTGAATTCCGGCACCGGTTACGACATCAATGTCACCGACGTCTGGGACGACTACACCGGCCAGGGGGTCTCGGTCAGCGTCTACGACCAGGGCATCGATTCCAGCCACGAGGACCTCGACGGCAATTTCGACTTCGTCAACCAGACCAGCGCGGTCACCCAGACCGCTGACGGCACGCCCGTCGGCGCGGGCGATAATCACGGCACCGCCGTTGCCGGCCTGATCGGCGCCGAGCGCAACGGTACCGGCGTGGTCGGCGTCGCCTACGATTCCGACCTGGTTGCCATCTACGACCCGCTATCGGGCACGACCAGCCAGCTCGCCGGCCGGTTGGCCTACGGCTACAACCACGCCGCCGGCTTCGACGTTTCCAACCACAGCTGGGGACTGGGCAACTACTTCTATTCCACCGCGAACGCCGCCTTCATCGACAACTTCAATTCCGGCACCTGGACCGCGACCGAAAGCGCGCTCAACAGCGCACTCAGCAGCGGCCGCGGCGGGCTGGGCACCATCATGGTGCAGTCGGCCGGCAATACCCGGATCTATGGCGACGACGTCAACCTGCACAATTTCCAGAACAGCCGCTACACCGTCACGGTCGCCGCGACGGAAGAGGACGGTGACATAACGACCTACAGTTCCCCCGGCGCGGCGGTGATGATCTCGGCGCCCGGCAGCCCGCTTGCCGGCACCATCGCCACCACGGACCGGTCCGGCGGCAACGGTTACAGCGGCGGCGACTACACCACCGGCTTCAACGGGACCTCCGCGTCCGCGCCGATCGTGAGCGGCGTGGTGGCGCTGATGCTGGAAGCCAACGGCAATCTCGGTTGGCGCGATGTCCAGGAGATCCTGGTCTACAGCGCCCAGAACTCAGACACCGGCAGCGCCTCCTGGCAGACCAACGGGGCGGGCGACTGGAACGGCGGCGGCCTGACTGTGAGCCATGACTTCGGCGCCGGCCTGATCGACGCCCATGCCGCGGTAAGGCTGGCTGAGACCTGGACCAGCCAGCGGACCAGCGCAAATGAACAGTCGGTCAGTGCATCCAACGTCACCAGCGCCGCCATTCCCGACAATGGCGGCGCTAGCAGCTATGCCGAAAGCACGATCAATCTGAGCTCGAGCCTCGAGATCGACCATGTGGAGATCGATCTCGACATCTCGCATACCTGGATCGGCGACCTGCGCGTGACCCTGACCTCGCCCGACGGCACCGAAAGCGTGCTGATGGATCGGGCGGGCGTCGGGGTGATTTCAACCTCGGGCAGCAGCCAGGACAATGTGGACTTCACCTTCTCCAGCACCCAGCACTGGGGCGAGACCGGGAACGGCACCTGGACGCTGCGGGTGCATGACTATCGCAGCGGCTACACCGGTACGCTGAACTCCTGGACGCTTCGGGCCTATGGCGACACCGCCTCGGCCGACGACGGTTACGTTTTCACCGACGAGTTCGGCAGCTTCACCGGCGACGCCGGCCGCAAGACCCTGAGCGATGCCTCCGGCACCGATGCCATCAACGCCGCGGCGGTGACCACGAATTCGACCATCGACCTGACCACGGGTTCCACCAGCACGATCGCCGGCAACAGCCTGACGATCCAATCCGGCACGACCATCGAGAACGCCTTCGGCGGCGATGGCGACGACAGCATCACCGGCAATGCGGGCGCCAACGCGCTCAGCGGCGGCCGCGGCGACGACACGCTGATCGGCGGCGCCGGTGGCGATACGCTGACGGGCGGCGCCGGCAGCGACACGGTTTCCTACGCCGCCTCGGGCGTTGCGGTCTCGATTAACCTGGTGACCGGCAGCGCCAGCGGCGGCGACGCGGCTGGCGATGTGCTGAGCGGCATCGAAAATCTGATCGGCACCGGCCAGAACGACGTTCTGATCGGCAACGCCAGCGACAACACGCTTCTCGGCGGGGTCGGCTCGGACACCCTGACCGGCGGCGCCGGTCTGGACACCGCCTCCTATGTGGGATCGGGAGCCGGCATCTCCATCGACCTGCATGCGGGCTCGGTCTCCGGTGGCGACGCCAACGGCGACACGCTTTCCAGCATCGAAGGCGTGATCGGCACAGGCTACGTGGACACGCTCTATGGGGACGGCGCGGCCAACGTGCTGGAGGGCGGCGGTGGCGCCGACGTGCTGATCGGGCGCAGCGGCGACGACATCCTGCGCGGCGGCGATGGCAATGACGGCGTCATCGGGTCCGACGGCAATGACACGCTCGACGGCGGCGACGGCAACGACGCGCTGGGCGGCGGCGCGGGCGCGGATGCGCTCGACGGCGGCGACGGCACCGACTGGGCCAACTACGGCGCCTCCTGGGCGGCCGTCACGGTCAGCCTGGCGAGCGGCACTGGTTTGGGCGGCGATGCCCAGGGCGACACGCTGACGAATATCGAGAATCTGGGCGGCTCCGCCCATGCCGACACGCTCACCGGCGACGGCGGCGCCAACATCGTCGAGGGCCATGACGGCAATGACACCATCGAAGGCGGCGCCGGGGCAGACACGCTGCGCGGCGGCAACGGCACCGATACGCTGTCCTATAGCGGTTCGTCCGCGGGCGTGACGGTGGACCTGGTGCCCGGCACCGGCACCGGCGGCGACGCCCAGGGCGACGTGGTGGCCAACTTCGAGAATCTCACCGGCTCCGGCTATGCCGACACGCTGCTGGGCACCGGCGCGGTCAATACTATCGAAGGCGGGGCCGGCAACGATGTGCTGGACGGCCGGGGCGGCAACGACATCCTGCGCGGCGGCGACGGCAACGACGGCCTCATCGGCTCCGACGGCGACGACACGCTGGAAGGCGGCGACGGCAACGATTCGCTGGGCGGCGGCGCCGGCGGCGATGTGCTGAACGGCGGCAACGGCATCGACTGGATCAATTACGGCGCCTCGAACGCGGCGGTCTCGATCGACCTGCAGGCCGGCACAGCCTCCGGCGGCCACGCCCAGGGCGACACGCTGACCAGCATCGAAAGCGTGGGTGGCTCGGCCTACGCCGATACGCTGTATGGCAGTTCGGCGGACAATGTGATCGAGGGCCGGCAGGGTGACGATATTCTGGACGGCCGCGGCGGCGCCGACACGATCCGGGGCGCCGAGGGCACCGACACCGTGCTCTACACGGGCTCCATGGCCGGGGTCACGGTCGACCTCATTCCCGGCACCGGGACCGGCGGCGACGCCCAGGGCGACATGCTCTACGGCATCGAGAACCTGACGGGTTCCGCCTACGCCGACACCCTGCTCGGCAATGACAGCGTCAACGTTCTGGAGGGCGGCGACGGCAACGACGTGCTGGACGGAAGGTCGGGCAACGACGTGCTGCGCGGCGGCGCCGGCAATGACGGGCTCATCGGCTTCAACGGCGACGACCAGATCGAGGGCGGCGCCGGGGACGACGCGCTTGGTGGCGGATCGGGCGCCGACAGCCTTGACGGCGGCACCGGCAACGACTGGGCCAACTACGGCGTTTCGGACGCCGGCGTCTCGGTCGACCTGGTGGCCGGTACGGGGACCGGCGGCCATGCCCAGGGCGACACCCTGACCGACATCGAAAATCTGGGCGGTTCGGATTACGTGGACACCCTGTTGGGCGACGGCGGGACCAACATCCTGAGCGGCCGCGACGGTAACGATACGCTGGACGGCCGGGGTGGCAACGACACCATCTATGGCGGCAATGGCGACGACGGCGTCATCGGCGCCGACGGCAACGACACGCTGTTTGGCGACGCCGGCAACGACTCGCTGGGCGGCGGGGCCGGGGCGGACGTGCTGGATGGCGGCGCCGACACGGACTGGTCCAACTACGGCGCTTCGGACGCAGGCGTGACGGTCGACCTGCAGGCCGGCACTGGCACCGGCGGCCATGCCCAGGGCGATACACTCAGCAACATCGAAAATCTCGGTGGGTCGTCCTACGCGGACACGCTCTACGGTGACGGCGGGGCCAACACGCTGCACGGCCGTGGCGGCAACGACGTGCTGGAGGGCCGTACAGGCAACGACACCATGCAAGGCGGCGAGGGCGACGACACCTACCGCTTCTCCCGCAACGACGGAGACGACACCATCGACAATACCGGCCGGTCGGCCGATGCGGACCGCCTGTTGTTTGGCTCCTCGGTGGCCTACGACCAGCTCTGGTTCCAGCAGTCGGGCAACAACCTTCTGGTCAGTGTGATCGGCGAGGATGGCACGCTCACCGTCTCCGACTGGTTCAATGGCAGTTCAAACACGGTTTCTTCGATCGAAACAGACGCTGGGGACACGCTGGATGTCACCGGTGTCGCCAACCTGGTCTCCGCCATGGCCAGCTTCTCGCCGCCGTCCGGACCTGACGAGAGCATGGATCCGGTGACCCGCGCCGCCCTGGCGGTGGATCTGGCGGCCAACTGGCAGACGTCTGAATAGCCGCTCGAAGACCTCCCCCTACCGGCGACACTCCAATTAGTCGCCACCCAACCCAACAAAACCGCAACGCGATGGACGATCGGCTTGCCGATCGTGCAATTACCGGTCACCGGTCCTGAATACGATTACATCTCACGACCGCAGTGTTAATCAAAAACAGCAAGGTTCTGAGACGAGTATTAATTAATATTTCCAACGTATTGGATTTTACATAAATGTAAGACGAGATTTATTGCATTTGTTCCCATTGAACTGTAAACAATTTGTTCTTGATTATTACTGACGGCGTTTTGTCGGGAGGAGACGGCGCGGTCGGATGCAAAGAGAGGGAGCGTCCGCCGCAAACGGTCCATAGACCGGGGGATCATAGGCAGATCGGCACTTTTTAATTGCTGCGCACACCTGCGCAGCGAAGGGGATTTTATGTGCTGAAAAAGGATGGAAGGGTTTGTTTAGAGCTTTCTTCAAGACGAGTTGGTCTTCACGAAATAACCGCTCCAGTTTCGGGCGATTTTTCTCGTGGGGTTCTGGTCACGGCAAGAAGTCGCACGGCAAGCAATGGTACCGGGGCGGCCACGGCCATAAGCCGGGGCATGGAAACAACACGATCATCGGCACCGAGGGCGATGACGTCCTTCGAGGCACCTCGAAGAAGGACACCATCTTTGGACGAGGTGGCAACGACTATCTGGACGGCAAGTCCGGCGACGACAAGCTGTTCGGGGAGGATGGCGATGACGAACTGGTTGGCGGATCGGGCAAGGACAAGCTGGACGGCGGGGATGGCAACGACAAACTGGATGGAGGATCGAGCAATGATGAACTGGATGGTGGGTCCGGCGACGATCGCCTGGATGGTGGATCCGGCAATGACGATCTCCATGGTGGTGATGGCAATGACGATCTGGATGGCGGATCGGGCAACGACGACCTCAAGGGAGGCGACGGCAACGACTCGCTGAGCGGTGGGTCCGGCAACGACACGCTGGACGGCGGCGAAGGCAACGATCTCCTCAATGGCGGCTCGGGCAATGACAAGCTCTACGGCCGTGGCGGTGACGATTCGCTGGTCGGCGGGACCGGCAACGACAAGCTCTATGGCGGCGACGGCAACGATCATCTCGATGGCGGTGACGGCAACGATCACCTCGAGGGTGGTGCGGGCGACGATGCGCTGATCGGCGGGCGCGGCAGGGACAGGCTTGAAGGGGGCGAAGGCAACGATCGATTAGAAGGTGGAGAGGGACACGACCGGCTTTATGGCGGCGAGGGCAACGACGCGCTCGTCGGCGACCGGGGCAACGATCGCCTGGAAGCCGGGGCCGGCAACGACAGCCTCGAGGGAGGCGACGGTTGCGACAGGCTGGAAGGGGGCGCCGGCGATGACCGGCTCGATGCCGGTGCCCACAACGATCGGCTTTACGGTGGCGCTGGCAACGACGTGCTGATCGGCGGGTCCGGCAGGGACACGCTGGACGGTGGCGACGGTAACGACAGCCTCGACGGCGGGACCGGGCACGACCGGTTGGATGGTGGTGAGGGTAACGATGCCCTGGTCGGTGGCGAGGGCAACGACCGCCTCGAGGGCGGCGACGGCCATGACTCGCTCGTCGGCGATGATGGCTGCGACACTCTCAAGGGCGGCGACGGCGACGACTTTATGGATGGCGGCCGGCACAACGACCGCCTCCACGGTGGTGACGGAAACGACCAGCTGATCGGCGGCGCGGGAAAGGACCGGCTCGATGGCGGTGACGGAAACGACAGGCTGGATGGCGGCACCGAGGATGACCGTCTGGATGGCAAGGACGGCGACGACGAACTGATCGGTGGTGAAGGCAACGATCGCCTGACCGGCGGCGACGGCAATGACAGCCTGGATGGCGGTGACGGCTGCGACACCCTCAGGGGCGGCGACGGCGACGATTATTTGGATGCCGGCGGGCACAACGACCGTCTCGACGGCGGGGACGGCAACGACACCCTGATTGGTGGCGCAGGTAAGGACCGGCTCAATGGCGGCGACGGGAACGACAGCCTGGACGGAGGCAGCGAGGACGACCGCCTGGATGGCAAGGATGGTGATGACGAACTGATTGGTGGGGAGGGCAATGACCGCCTCAACGGCGGTGATGGCGACGACAGCCTCGAGGGGGGCGAGGGCTGCGACACGCTGAAAGGAGGTGACGGCGATGACTATTTGGATGCCGGACTGCATGCGGATCATGCGTCCGGCGGCGACGGCGACGACCGGATCTATGGCGGCGGTGGGCGCGACCGGCTGAAAGGCGACCGGGGCGACGATTTCATCGATGGCGGTGACGATGACGACCGGATCTATGGCGGGCATGGCGACGACGAACTGGTCGGCGGCGACGGCGATGACATGCTGGAGGCCAGCAGCGGCGACGATTTCCTCAAGGGCGGTGCCGGGGCCGACGAACTGTGGGGTGGCAAGGGAACCGACACGGCTTCCTATGAAGGGTCCGACGCCGCCGTTGAAATCGATCTGGACAACCGCGCGGCCTCGGGCGGTCATGCCGAGGGTGATGACCTTCGCCACGTGGAAAACCTAATCGGGACCGACTTTACGGACACCCTGCGTGGCGACCGCAACGACAATGTCTTCGAGGGCGGCGCCGGCGATGATCTGCTGGTTGGCGGCGACGGTACGGATACCGCCGTCTTCTCCGGTGAGGCGGCACAATACCGGTTCGAAGAAGCCGAGGGTGGCCTGCGGGTCATCGATATCGGGTCCGGTTTCGATGACGGCGTGGATACGCTTATCGGTTTCGAATCCGTTCGCTTCAGCGACCGTACTTTCGACGATATGGACGAACTATTGGTGGGCACGCCGGCGCCGGATCACCTCACCGGCGGCGATGGCGACGATAGTCTGGATGGCCAGGCGTCGTCGGACATCCTTGAGGGCTTCGGCGGCGACGACATTCTTCGTGGCGCTGAAGGCGCCGATACGATCGACGGCGGCGACGGCAACGACACGGTGACCTATTCGGAGTCTGGGGCGGGCGGGACCTTCAGTCTTGCCAATCTGTCCGCGTCCTTGGATTCCACGGAAGGCGTCACCGTCGACCTCATTGCGGGGACCGGCGAGGGCGGCAACGCCGACGGCGATATCCTCATCGATATTGAAAACATCACGGGATCCAAGCAGGACGATACGTTGCGGGGGAGCGATGCAGCCAATCTCTTGCAGGGTAGTGATGGCGATGATCGGCTGATTGGTGGCGCAGGCGCGGACGTGTTGCGAGGCGGCGATGGATT
>Ga0066187_1000387_pt1 | contig 15475 bp, 15 predicted proteins | sample WorMetexBAHAMAS1_FD_58706 | JGI IMG/M metagenome (GOLD analysis project Ga0066187, IMG submission 58706) | Marine gutless worms symbiont microbial communities from Max Planck institute for Marine Microbiology, Germany - Inanidrilus exumae... | ecosystem: Host-associated > Annelida > Digestive...
TTATTTGAAGTTGATTCTTGGGAAATTTATCAATGGTCTTCTATTTCTCAACACGCCCATAATATATGAATCTAGGCTAGAATCCCAATTCCCCAAACTATGAAACACTGGGTTTCTTTATGTATGACATAGCTATAGAACGACCTTGCTGGCACGAGGAGACAGTATGCATCGACAGGACGAGCGGCGATGAAAAAGCTGCAGTTGTTTGGCGCGGTAATAGCTATACGTTAAACTTGGAGATGAGGCCGTCCATGATAAATAAGACCAATAAACCTGAAGCAGAAAAGGTGCAATTAACTTTATATATAAGAGGGTCCTGCCCATTTTGTAAGAAAGTTTTGAAATATTTAAAGAGCGCAGGAGAAACGGTTCCTCTCAAAGATGTGGGAAGCCATCCCGAGTATAAAGAGGAGCTGATAAAAATAGGTGGAAAACAGCAGGTCCCCTGCTTGGTGATCGACGGCACCCCCCTCTACGAATCGGATGAAATTATTCACTACTTACAAAGGTTACAAAACAGTCAAAATCGGTGCCGATGATTCACACCCGGGAGCTACTCCAGTTGTCAAAAATCCACCGGAAAAGTACAAAATCTAGCCAAAAAACTCCCCCCTCCTGTCTTGGGGAGCCCAAATACCCCAGATGACCTCCGCGTTTGGTAATGACAACTTTGATATTGTCTGGATATTTTATAGAATCGAGAATGGAGCTATCGACGATGGGGTCGTCTTTGGAAAACAAAATATAACTCGGAACACGTATTGATGGGATCAGGCGACCTGCACTACAGGCGTAGTAATAATCTTTGGCGTTGGAAAATTCTGAATGAAGGGCGATGTAGTATTCATTAAATTCCATCAAAGTCATGGAATGTGGTATTTCAATCGATGGTAAATCCTCAAAAGTATCGTGGCAATACTCCACGTCGGATCTTAGCACGTGCATGAAAAACCGTTCGTATAACTTATTTTGGCTCAAAAGAAGTATACTGGAATACATGTCAATTGGAGGGTTGATCGCGATGATCTTATCCACAACAGTTAAAGCCTCCCTCCCCCTTTCTCCCCCCATCTTTAAGGCGATATTTCCCCCTAAAGAAAATCCAATGAGAACCAGGGAGGAGTAGGGCGTGTCCCGTTTGATCTCTTTGAGTGCCTGCCATATATCATCGCTACTCCCTGCATGATAGAGACGCCAAGCATATCCCCTCCCACTTCCACACCCCCTTAAATTGATACGGATAGAGCGGACCCTCTTTTGATAGAGTTTTTTTGCTAATCGACCAACATATGACGATTTATGAGACCCAGAAAGGCCATGCACCATGACGACAGTAGTTTGGTGTGGTTGCCATCCCGGGGGTGTTGTCACTTCCATGGAAATTTTCTCCCCACCAATTAGATGCACAAAACGCGTAATACCGAAGGGGCGGCGATGAAAAATTAGAAAAAAGGCTCCGATAGTCTGTTGGTGACACCCTGAAAAAAGTGGAAATGGTTTAAACTCGGGTAAAGGTTTAGGCATGTCTCACAGTACGGGGGTGGCGGCTTCTCACACACCAGTCCTCCCAGACTCATTGTACAGGCACTAAACAAAAAATCACAAGTGGTGACATTTAGTGTCAGATGCAATTCTTCGTTTAAAACAGTGGAGAGAGATAGCCACAAAGTGCTCACTTGACACACTTCCCCGTATACACTAAAGTAGTTTGGGAGGCATATTGGATGATGGCTCACGTGGAGGCGTAGAGATTACCATGAGTTCCCCCCAATTCACCGAGGCAGTCACACAAGTCCTTGCTGGGGGCATGCAAGAGGCAAGGAGGAAGCACCACGTAGAGATTACAGAGCACCACTTGCTCTACCTATTTTTTCGAGATAGCACAAGTTATTTTTCCACCATCGCACAAGCCTTAGCTCTCGACCCCTCCCAGCTCATGCAAAAACTGCAGGACAAGCTCAATACGTTAGCGAGTTATTCTGGCGAACCGAAGGAGCCCACTTTGAGTAAAGCTCTTCAAGTGCAAATCAATGCAGCCTATGCTCTTATGAAACAGTGGGGAGATAGTTATATTGGCAGTGATCACCTCTTTTACATATTTTGGGAACGATCAGAAGAGCCCTTCTCAAATTTTAAAAAAGCATCGGGCCTCTCCCTCGAGAAGGTCTTAAAAAAAATTCAAGAAATCCGTGGAGGAAGGCATATGGACTCACCTGGCGGTGAAGCAGGGTTACAAGCCCTCAAAAAATATTGTAAAAATCTCACCTCCTTAGCCAGGGAGGGAAAGCTAGACCCAGTGATCGGTAGGGATAAAGAGATTCGACGCACCATCCAAATTCTCTCTCGTCGTACCAAAAATAACCCTCTCCTCATAGGAGATCCCGGTGTAGGAAAGACAGCGATTGCCGAAGGCCTTGCTTATCGCATCATCCAAGAAGATATCCCCGACGCCTTAAAAAACAAAGAATTAGTCTCTTTAGATATGGGAACTCTAATTGCCGGTACCAAATTTCGTGGAGAGTTCGAAGAGAGGTTCAAGGGGGTGCTTAAGGAGGTCGAACAAAGTGATGGACATATCCTTTTATTTATCGATGAAGTACATACCCTAATTGGCGCTGGCGCTACAGAGGGGTCGATGGATGCAGCTAATCTTCTTAAGCCAGCACTCGCCCGCGGAACACTCCACTGTATTGGGGCAACCACCCTAAACGAATACCAAAAATATATTGAGAAAGATGCCGCCTTAGAACGTCGCTTTCAGCCCCTTCTCGTCGAAGAGCCATCCATCGAAGATGCTATCTCGATCCTGCGTGGATTGAAGGAGCGGTACGAAAATTACCATGGAGTGCGTATCACGGAAGCAGCTATCCATTCCGCTGTCACCCTTTCCTACCGCTATATCGCTGACCGCCAACTTCCAGACAAAGCTATCGATCTCATTGACGAAGCAGCCTCCCTGATTCGCATGCAAATTGGAAGCCGACCATTGCCTATCGATGCAAAAGAGAGGGAACTTAGCACATTAATCGTAAAACAGGAGGCACTTAAAAAAGAGAAGGGGACTCTCTCAAAGAGTGAATCGAAAAAGTTAAGCGAACATATTGCTAAAATCAAAGAGGAGCTCAACATCTTGAAGGAGAGGTGGGGGCAGGAAAAAAAGATCTTGGAGAGGCTAAGCAACAAAAAGACCCAGCTAGAATCACTCAGATTCCAAGAGGAAGAGGCCGAGAGGCAGGCAGACTTTAATAAGGTAGCCGAAATTCGCTATAACCAGATTCCCACGATCGAGAAAGAGGTACAGAGGGAAGAGACCCTCCTAAAGGAAAAGAAAGATCGCCTCCTCCAGGCGGAGGTAGATGAACACTTGATCGCCGACATAGTTGCAAAATGGACAGGCATTCCAGTAAGTAGGATGTTGGAGGGGGAGGCACGACGCCTATTACATCTAGAAGATGCCCTCAAACAACGTGTTGTGGGACAGGAAGATGCCATCATTGCCATCAGCGCAGCAATGCGGCGCTCACGCTCCGGGCTTGGCGACCCCGACCGCCCAATGGGCTCATTTCTCTTTGTGGGTCCCACGGGTGTAGGAAAAACGGAGCTGGCCAAGGCCCTAGCAGAAGAACTATTTGCTCAAGAGGAAGCCATCATCCGCCTGGATATGTCAGAATATATGGAACAGCACAGCATATCAAAGCTGATCGGCTCACCTCCCGGCTATATTGGATATGATGAAGGAGGGCAACTTACTGAGTCATTACGCCGCAGACCCTACTCTGTAGTCCTCTTCGATGAAATTGAGAAGGCCCATTCCAACATTTTCAATAGCTTGCTACAGATTTTCGACGATGGCAGAATCACAGACAGCAAGGGACGCACGGTCAACTGCAAAAATTCCCTCTTCATCATGACATCAAACTTAGGCAGTGAGCAACTACTCAATCACAAGGGAGAATTATCCAAAGAAGTAGTTATGAAAATTGTCGATCCAATCATCAGAAGTTACTTCCGCCCGGAGTTCATCAACCGACTAGATGAAATTTTGCCCTTCTTACCCTTACATAAAAAGGAGATGGAAAAAATTGCCCTGATTCAGCTCCAACGCATAGAAAAAAGGCTCAAAGAGAGGGAGGTCTCCTTAACTTGGGGGGATGATGCCCTCGCCCTTCTCGCTCAGGAAGGGTATGACCCTATCTTTGGTGCGCGCCCACTTAAACGTACCATTCAAAGTAAAGTAGTGAACATGCTATCCAACGCTATTTTAAATGGAGAAATCGAACCCGATGACACTATCACACTCTCATGTGAAGATCGTGAGGTAACCTTTAGAAAAAACCACACTTAAAAGCCGCCTCGATGCAGAACTTCTTGTGTTATGCATTCTCTCTCCTAAGAACAGATACGCTTAGAACAATTTACTATCAAAACCAAAGACAGTTCCTTAGGTTAACTCTCATCAAAATCGATCAATTTTATCTCCTTTGTAAAAAGAGTGTTGGAGAAATTTTTAATGTCATTTTCCCAAAACCTAAGCGCTGCAATATTTTCAGGTATCACCGATACTTCCCATCTACCTGGATGCACCTTCCACACTTTTTCTGCAGCAATTTTTCCGATACCACCTCTCTGATATCTACCAAGTATAAAAACCTTTCCAGCATAATTTTTAAACAAGGACTCCGCAGGTACACTCGCGTCATCTGGAACATAGCCACACTCTCTGGATAAATCACATAGGTAAAACTTAGAGATTATAGGACATACGTAAATGCTAGCAAGATGCAAGGTGGCGGCAAGTTGAAATTTTCCACCCATGACAAAATCAGCGATATATTTAAAATCTCTCTTCTCTTATATCTGTCTGCGTAGCATCAGGTCTACTTCTCGAAAAATAACAGCATGGCGCATCTAGTTTAATTTTTTTAGCGAGCGGATACACTCTCTTGCCGCCCTTTCTTGGCGAGAAATAGAGTTTTTTGGAGTACGTCATAAACGGCAAAACCGTACCTATAAAGGGCGCTTTTGTCCTCCTCCATGGCCTCTATATAGGGCCTCCAAGATTGAAACATCTCTCCATCTTTGTCTACGATCATGTCGAAGAATCCTTCCCAGTAGCTAGATGGTAACTGCATATAACAGAGATATCCGAATGCAAAATAAGACAAAATCTCTTCGGGAGCACACTCTTCTAAGAGAGCCACATATATTAAGTGCCGGGCAGAAGTGTTCAGTGCTCGCATAAAACATCTATGTATACGACATAATTTCTTACAAGGAAGTGAATAATTGCGACTCTCCACGAGCGTGCGTAAAAAAAATTGTGCGAAATCCCTCTGATTTGGAAATGTCCTCTGCACCGAATTAAGAGGAATATATTCTATATCACTTGTAATATGCCTTCTCAGCTCATACCCTTCCCTGTTTTCTGGAATGGACAACGCGTCAACAAACTTCTTTTCTTCTTCAGACATTATTTCATCATGCGCCTCATTCATATAAGATCGCAAAAATAGGGTAAAATTCCGAAAAATTAAAGAGGAGAAACCTGGTGCAGGATACTCGATAAGTAGATCGATCAATTGGAATGGAATATATGAAAATCTAGACAAATAATCATTAGCTAAATAGTACAAAAACCGTTGCTGTTGCCCTTCTGTTAAATACTGGCGAGTGAGTTGTAACATTTTGCTCCATATCTCGTCAGGAGCCATTAACGTCCTGCGATAAATGTGATTAAGGAAGCGATAAATAAAATGTTCGGCATAGAAAATTTCACGATCATAAGGGTATCGATCAATCCATGCTCCTATAAATTCTAGGACACAGCTAACCTCTTCATTTGAAAACTTACTGCTTTCTTCCCGTTCGTACAACATTTTTTCTATATGCTCTCTGAGGCATGTGAGTGTAGTGCATGTCAAATCACCAGTTTCTCTCCACCTCTTTGAGAAGGATTGGTTCCCTCCTGACCTTTCGAAATACAGCGCCATGTTCCTAATTTCTTGACGCATCCATCCATTAGAACCTTTGGGATAGTACCCCTCAGCGAAAGATCTCAAAGTAATGGAGTATTTGAGACTTACCACGTGTTGAAAGACCATTACTATTTTCACATATAAAGGGTTAGGACATGGTTTGCCAGCACATGCTTCCGATACGCTATAAAAAAATTTATTTGTGCGCCTCAAGACCTCACAATCCTGCAGTGGTAACCACGGGATGATGTAGTCAGATATGACCTCCAACGGTAGCGCAACAAATCTATTATTTCGGATGGCCGGATCGACATGACGCCTTTGTTCGTAGCAGGCCGGCAACGCTGGTGATGGGCGACAAAACATTTTTCCCTCCTTTACTTTATGTGCAAAACAAAACCACCACACTGTCAAGGTTTATTTTATGTGTTGCTCATTAAAATTACAAGAAAACCTTTGACAGCGCGAAACACTTGCCCGCACACTACATTTGGTGAGAAATTAATTAATAAATATTTGACAACACGCCAAAATCTACAAGTGGACAAAAGTCATATCGACTCAGAAACGGATGAAAAAGTCGCCAAAAGACGACACCCCCTTCATCTAACTGCCTAACATCTAAGAGCTTTGGTAAGAGATCTGGGGAATTCGAAAAAACCCCCATGCACCACCTCCTTCCCACTTACCTGAACCCAAGGAGAATATAATATATGGGGCGACTGTTTACTTTCATGATTCTTCTACTTCAATTAAGGCCTTCATCTTCTTCCCAGGAGTAAACTTCACGGCTTTTCTCTCTGGAATGATAATAGGAACGGCGGCATTTTTGGGATTCCTTCCCACTTTCTGCTTCCTTTTCACAACCTCGAATACCCCAAAATCGCGAAACTCTAGACGCTCTCCATTTGAAAGGTATTCAATTATACAATCTAAGAAAGACTGCACAACCAACCTAACCTCGTTGGGGTGTAACCCGCGTATACGGGAGATCTCACTGATGAGTTTCTTCTTTGTAATTGTTACCATACCATCCTACTCCTTAACCTTTTTCACGACTAACCGACTTCTTTTTTCAGCACAAACAGGCTGTGAAATTTTTTTTCATCTCCCCCCCATTTTTGTATCATATTGATTTTCAATCAAGTTCTTTTTTTGCGTTGTGCTCGTTAAAAAGTAACCGCCAAAGCATCAATATCTTATGACAGCCAGCTCACACAATGCCCCACAAACAAAACGCAACAACCTAACACTCACTCCATTCCTCAGCAATGTATAGGATTAGTCTATCTTCACAAGAAGCTTCTTTTTCCTACCTACGCCCAGAATCAAATATTTTCCGCCAATCACCCTCTTAAAGTCGATCTGAAGGAGGGGATCTTCTATCCTCGCGTTATTTAGATAAGCCCCCCCATTTTTTACCACACGCATACCCTCACTCTTGCTTGTAAAGAGTCCTGATGCCACGCCCAAATCTACATATCTTTGGTTCAAAACGCGTTGCAGAGGTAGCGAAATGTTGGGCATATCCTTCGCAATCTCTTCCAGAACGGGCAGATCTAAAACTGCTTTCGAGCCGGGAGCGAGCGCCTCAGTCACTCTCAAAGCCACTCTAAGCCCCTCCTTCCCGTGCACATACTCCGTAACCTCTTCCGCCAACCTTCTCTGAGCGGCATGCGGAATAAAAGATCCCGACTTGAATCCCTGCGCAAATGCCTCAATCTCATCTTGTTCAATAAAAGTAATCATACGAAGCAGCGGAATGACCTCGACGTCGGCAACACGCACCAAATATTGGTAAAATTGATAGGGAGAGATTTTCTTAGGGTCGAGCCAAATTGCTCCTTCCTCACTCTTCCCAAATTTGATGCCATCATGCCGCAGCATCATGGGATGGGTTAAACCATATAGCCTCTTCCCAGAACATTTTCGAGCCAATTCTATGCCTGTGACAATATTTCCCCACTGGTCATGTCCACCTATCTGCAATGTCACGCCCCTGTGCATGTGGAGGTGATAGAAATCATATCCCTGCAAGATTTGATAAGAAAATTCTGTGTAGCTCAACCCACTTTCCGACTGAATACGACTACGAACGCTATCCTTGCCTAGCATGGGGCCTATACGGAAATATTTTCCTACATTACGCAAAAAATCGATGAGCTGACACCCTCCCATCCACTCATCATTATTCAAAATAATAGGGTCTTCTAAATAGAATTTAAATTGCCTCCGCAACCCCTCCATATTCCTCTCTATCACCTCATCAGAGAATAGGGGTCGTTCTGCATTCTTCCCTGAGGGATCTCCTATCCTTCCGGTAGCCCCACCCAACACAACCACGGGAGTATGCCCAAAGCGCTGGAACCAATCCAATATTATGATCCCAACAAGATTGCCCAAGTGTAGGCTATCGGCCGTAGGATCAAACCCAACGTAAACTTTGAGTGGTGAAATAGCGGCATGCCGCCTCAACTCATCATCTGTAATGTTGGAGACACACCCCCTCTTATCTAAAAAATCTATGATGTCTCGCATATGCGCCCCACGGGATCGGAACATGCACCCCGTCAAGGCGATAGTACTTGATCTTGTACTTTGTTGTAAAGATAGTTTTTAGTTGCTGGATGCCCAAATACATCTTGTGGCTTACAAGTATCCAACCAGAAAGGAGCTAAAAAAGATTGCTGCAAAATTTCTGATGACTCAAGATTAGCATCATGGACAGAGATGAGATGAAAAGACGGGTGGGAGAGTGGGCTGCTGAGTGGGTCGAAGATGGTATGTTGGTCGGACTGGGGACCGGATCGACGGTGTTTCATTTTATCAACCGATTAACTCAACGCGTTGCAGAGGGACTGCGCATTCAGGTAGTATCCAGCTCTCGTCGCACAGAGCAACAAGCTAAACAAGGGGGACTTTCACTCGCAGATAGTGATGCTTTGTCCTCTACCGACATCACCGTAGATGGAGCAGACGAGATTGACCCTCAATACCGTATGATAAAAGGGGGTGGCGGGGCCCTCCTTCGTGAAAAAATTTTGGCAAATATAAGTCGTAAAATGGTGGTCATCGTCGATGAAAGCAAGGTCGTGGATAGGTTAGGAAAACATCCACTTCCCGTTGAGATCCTGCCCTTCTGCAGAGAGGCGACGATCGATAAAATTCAAAAACTGGGTTTTCGTGGCTACCTACGCGCATATGAGAGGGATGGCCTCGTTAAGACTGATAATGAAAATCTCATTTACGATATCTACTTTGAATCTCCTAGGACAACACCAGAAAGTGATCATGACAAACTCATTAAAATTCCAGGCGTCCTAGAGACTGGATTTTTTTTCAACCTAGCCACTCATGTGCTAGTTGGTAAGGTAGATGGAACAGTTGCACAACTTCCCCAGCTATGATGCCAACACGCTGTATGCGAAGCGCTTCAAAACAGTGGTTATGAGGCGGCTCAAATCATTGGCTAATCCCGATTGGAGGTAGTGACATGAATTTCGAGCTTGTTCCCATCCAATGTCATAAAATTATGCAGTCACAATCTTACACAGCTTTTGTATTGGGGACAGAAGAAAAAAAATTTGCACTATACACCTCTCCACACATTGGGAAAAACATCCAAACACACCTGACACAACACATCCCACCGCGCCCCCACACCTATGACCTCGTCAGTTTCATCCTAGGGGAACTAAATATCCATATCATTCAGGTTGTCATCACAGATGTACACGATGATACTATCTATTTTGCACGACTATTCATAGAACAGATCATCGATAAGCGACGCACCATCTTGGAAATTGACTCACGCCCGAGCGACTGCCTCTCCCTCGCAATTGAGAACAACATTCCCATCTATTGCACGACAGATGTCTTAGAGAGAGCTATCGCCATCGAAGAATAGCCTCCTGATCCACAAAACAACTATAAACAACTCAAAAAAAAAACGCGCCACTTCAGGGCGCGTTTGAAAGCAAGGTAAAAATAGACTACTTTTTTAGTAATCCATTCCCCCTCCCCCTGCCATAGCAGGATGTGAGGGTGTTTGAGATTTGTTCTCCTCAGGCTCCTCAGCGATGGACGCCTCGGTTGTGAGAAGAAGCGTAGCAATGGAAGCTGCTGATTCAATGGCAAGTCGCACCACCTTAGTAGGATCTATAACACCCATAGTAACCAGGTTGCCATAGGCATTTGTCAATGCATTCCATCCCTCACCACGTTTCATAGATTTCACTTTTTGCAACACGATGACCCCTATCTCACCAGCATTTTCTGCTATCTGTTTTATAGGAGCTGTGATTGCTTCGATGATAATCTCACATCCTACCCTCACAGAAGAACCTTGAGGGAATGTCTCCGCCAACTTCTGCAGGACGGGAATGCAATGGACAAGGGCACTCCCTCCACCTGGCACAATCCCCTCCTCTACAGCAGCTTTAGTAGCTTGAAGGGCATCGGTCACACGATCTTTTTTCTCCTTCATCTCAGCCTCTGTGGGGGCACCTACGCAAATCACTGCGACTCCACCAGAGAGTTTCGCCAAGCGTTCCTCGAGCTTCTCCCGATCATAATCGGAAGTGCTCTCTTCAATTTGGTGCTTGATCAATGCAATCTGATCCTGGATAGCTTTCTCTTCACCCGCACCCTCTATGAGTGTGGTGTTCTCCTTGCCTACGACAACTCTCTTAACTTTTCCCAAATCATCGAGAGTTACACTTTCAAGTTTTAATCCAAGATCCTCACTGATAAACTTACCGCCAGTTAAAATAGCGATGTCTTGCAGCATTGCCTTCCGACGATCTCCAAACCCAGGTGCTTTAACTGCACACACCTTTAAGCCTCCACGCAATCGGTTAACAACTAGCGTTGCAAGAGCTTCACCCTCCACATCTTCAGCAAGAATTAAGATGGGCGACCCGTTTTCAGCAACAGCCTGTAGGACAGGAAGCAATTCTTTGACTGACGAAACCTTTTTCTCATAGATGAGGACGAAGACATCCTCGTAAATCACCTCTTGAGTCTCTGCATTATTCACAAAATATGGAGATAGATGTCCGCGGTCAAAAGCCATGCCCTCTACTACCTTCAAGGTGGTCTCAAAACCCTTACCCTCCTCAACTGTCACAGAACCATCCTTTCCGACGCGTTCCATCGCTGCGGCAATAGTCTCTCCAACCTCTGTGTCATTATTGGAGGAGACCGTGGCAACCTGAGCAATCTCCTGACGATTTTGGATGGGCTGACTCATCTTCTTTAACTCATCAACTAACGCTTTTACAGCTTTTTGAGCCCCCTGCTTAATCTCCATGGGATTAGCACCTGCAGTCACGTTACGCAACCCTTCAGCGTAGATAGCTTCAGCCAAGATAGTAGCGGTTGTGGTTCCATCTCCGGCGCTATCAGCCGTCTTACTTGCGACCTCCATCACCATTTGAGCACCCATATTTTCGTGCTTATCTTCCAGCTCAATTTCCTTAGCGACCGTCACACCATCTTTCGTGACGTGGGGTGCACCGTAGGATTTGTCCAAAACGACATTGCGCCCCTTGGGACCGAGGGTAACTTTCACTGCAGAGGCCAGGGTATTTACCCCCTCCAAAATCTTCCTACGTGCATCTTCTCTAAACTTAATATTTTTAGGCGCCATAATTTCTCCTTCTAACCTTCTATAGTTGCAATAATGTCATCGGACCTAAGTACGACGTATTCTTCATCCTCGATGGTGATCTCTTGACCAGCATACTTATCCATCAAAACCTTGTCACCCTCCTTTACAGGCATGGGAAGCATGTTTCCCTCAGGAGAAATCTTCCCCTTACCCACAGCGATGACTATGGCCATCTCTTGCTTCTTCTTTGCTGTATCCGGAAGAATAATTCCTCCTTTGAGAGTATCTTCTTGCTCAGTACGTTGAACGAGAACGCGATCCCCTAGAGGCTTTAAAGAAATTTTTTTTTCAGTTTTTTGCGTCATTATCTTCACTCCTTACTAAAAAATGAGACGTTACAATCAAATTTATACCCATGAAGATAATAGGAAGAGGTTTTTTCTTCAAGAAAATTTAGCGCTCCCAAGACTTATGTGCTAATTGCATTTTTTATTTGAGCTGAAATGGAGGATAGTGTAGTGTCAGCTCACTGTACTCATCTGATTGGTTTACAAAGAGAATGTCATGATAAAAAAACGTAGCGAAATCGCAAAGCAGGATCGATGGAATGTCCAAAACCTCTTTCCAAATTTGGAGGTGTGGGAGGCGGCATTTCAGAAGATTACTTCAGGGAGAGTTGAATCAAAGTGGTGGCCCAAGCTCACGAAATATCGGGGGAGACTGAAGGAGGGCTCCAAGGTTTTATGCGCACTTTTACAGGAGTTTTTCTCCATCAAACGGGGGCTCATCAAGCTTTATATCTATGCCCATCTTCGCCACGATGAAGACTTGGTTTACACGCCACACAAAGAGATCTTTGATCGCATCTCTCTACTCTACTCTGACTTTCAGAATGAAACCTCATGGATCCAACCCGAAATCTTGAACATTCCTCAGGCAACCTTCGAGCATTACCTGGAAGATGACACACTCAAAGATTATGCTGTCTACCTAAAAAAAATATCTGTGTTGAGGCCACACATACTCCATGCCGATATGGAACACCTTTTATCCCTAGCTAAGAAGTCCTTAAAAACAGCGAAAAAAACATTCGGCATCCTGAATGATGCTGACCTAGATTTTGGGACTATCAAAGATGGACGGGGAGACCTGAAGGAGCTTACCCACGGAACTTATGCACTTTATCTGTGCTCGCAAGACCCTGTCCTCAGGAAAAATGCTACACTTCATCTTCATAGAAAATATAAAGTGTTCGAAAACAGCATTGCAGCACTTATAGAAGGGCAAGTACAGAACCATATATTTGAAGCAAAAGCACGCCATTACCCCTCTTGTCTGCACGCAGCTTTGACTCCCAAACAAATTCCCGTGAATATATACCACAACTTAATCCAGACGGTACGAGATAATCTCCCGATATTGCATCAATACATCGTACTTAAAAAACGCCTATTAGGAGCAAAACGCATTCACATGTATGATCTTGCCTCCCCCCTTACTTCCGACATGAACATAAGCTACTCCTTTGAAGAGGCTAAAGATATAGTGCTGACTGCGCTCTCTCCTCTAGGAGATGAGTACTGTCGCATCCTTAAAAGAGGGCTAGAGGAGGATCGTTGGGTGGATCGTTTCGAGAATGAGAAAAAACGCTCTGGCGCCTATTCTAGCGGTTGTTATGACAGCTTCCCCTACATTTTAATGAACTTTCAAGGGACTTTTCAAGATATCAGGACGCTCGCTCATGAGGTAGGACATAGTATGCACTCCTACTATAGCAATCACACCCAACCCTTCGAATACTCTCACTACCCTATTTTTGTTGCCGAAGTGGCATCCACGTTAAATGAAGCACTCCTCTTCCACACGCTACTCCAAAGTGCGAAAAGTAAGAAGGAGCAATGTTTTCTACTCCATCAACAAATTAACAACATACGCACCACGCTTTTTCGACAGACACAATTTGCAGAATTTGAGCTCCAAATACATACCATGGCAGAAGAGGGAGAGCCATTGACCGCTTCATCGCTAGGGGCCAAATATCAAAAATTGAACGAGGAGTATTACGGGCCAGCACTACATATCGACCCAGAAATTAACTTAGAATATTTACGTATTCCACATTTTTACCTTAATTTTTATGTCTATCAATATGCCACGGGAATCAGTGCTGCCTACGCCCTCTTTCACCGATTGATATCTGGGGAAGAGGGGGCCCTCAAAGATTATCTTCGGTTTTTATCTTCAGGCTCCTCCAGTTACCCCATAGATCTTTTGAAAGATGCCGGGGTGGACATGGGAAAACCATCTCCAATTCAAACAGTGATAGATCACTTTGGTTTTTTGGTTAGGACTCTAGAGAATAAGCAGGACGACTTTTAGTGCCTCGGTGCATTTAAGGCGATTTTCTTTAAAGCACCTGCCAGTTGTGTCGCCGCTCTCTTGTTGATCCTTCAAATCACTAACCCCTTAACAACCAACAATCTCTTGCCACAATTCTATCCATAATCCAGCTAGCATACAGGGACGCTGTAAGCTATCCTTTTCCCACAAGGGGGTGGCCCTTATGTTTCCCACTTGAAAAAGAAAGTCAATTTCATTATCCAGTGGCTATAGGGGTAAGTGTTATGTGTATACGATGGTGAAAGGCTGCCCCAAAACATTTATGAAAATATCTAATGCCATGGGAATAAAGTCATTGCTATGCGCCAGATAATAGCTCTATTTGGAGAGGCAGAGAAGGGAGAGGTGAGCTCCCCTATTTTCGTAAAATCTCTCATACATCTCAACGACCTCATCGGACATCCTACAGATGAGAGCCTTGGAATTTCCTTCGCCATTCAATCTCTACTCTATGAGCAGGAGGTGATCTTTATACGTGTTGAAGAGGAGGGGTTCAGCGTAAGAGACTACATCAAAGGAATGAGACAACTCCTCAACAAAAAAAAAGTGCCTCGCCTGACCGCTATATCTCTCCCGGGAGTGGGAGATGCACACATCATCGACGCCGCCATCCCCGTCATAAAGGCGCATGCAGCAGTAATAATCATGACAGAACGAGATCTTTACGACTACCTAACTGCACTGCCACCCTCCAAAAATCTGGGAGGATAGGAGATGTCATGAACGAAAATATGTAGAGAGCCCCTCTTGGCTAGGTTTCATGGATTTATCCCCTTTTTTCCAATTTGCAGGACATACCTCACCATGTTTCTCATGAAAAATCAACGCATCCAACAAACGGAGTACCTCATCAATCGAACGTCCTAGAGGAAGGTCATTGACCAGCTGGTGGCGGATGACACCCCTTTGATCTATTAAAAACAGCCCTCGGAAAGCCACTCCGGTTTGCACATCTAAAACATGGTATTGTCTGGCAATGTCCTTATTCAAATCGGAGATAATTGGGTAGGTGACCCCCTTAATTCCCCCATCAGCTTGGGGTGTTCTTGACCATGCAAGGTGGCAAAAGACACTATCCACGGAACATCCAACAATCTGTGCACCTCTCACATCAAACTCACTGAGCACATTCTGGAAGGCGTGAAGCTCTGTCGGACACACGAAGGTAAAATCTAGTGGATAAAAAAATAATACCACATATTTTCCCCCGAAAGATTCCAAAGAAAAGTCCTTAACAATCTCCCCATTTACTACAGCCTCTGCCAGAAATTGCGGAGCCTTTTCCCCTATCAACAATGTACTCATACTCACCTCCTGCATCTATTTGAACTTTAAGAGTAGAGTATTATCAGATTATTACATTTTTTCGGACAAAATTTTATATGGGCGTGTAGTCCTACCCGGTATCCGTACCACCCACATTATGGATGTGTTGAGAAATTAGGGGTTTTGGATTGAAAACTAACCAACCACCTGCTTCAAC
>Ga0066187_1000388_pt1 | contig 15445 bp, 10 predicted proteins | sample WorMetexBAHAMAS1_FD_58706 | JGI IMG/M metagenome (GOLD analysis project Ga0066187, IMG submission 58706) | Marine gutless worms symbiont microbial communities from Max Planck institute for Marine Microbiology, Germany - Inanidrilus exumae... | ecosystem: Host-associated > Annelida > Digestive...
GAAGCCACCCTTGAAGGGGTCTCAGAAGCTCCCTCGGAATAGGTCTCAGAAGCCACCCTGTAAGAGGTCTCAGAAGCTCCCTCGGAAGAGATCTTCGAAGATTTTTCAGATGCATTTTCAGATGTACATTGGTAACCATAAGATGCCCATCGAGCTTCTGTGAATAAATTTTCGATAAGAAAGACGCAAAAACGTAAGGAAACAACGACCAATAAAATAGTTACAATAACGGTTTTGAGTGACACTCCAGCAATATAAGAAGAAACAATACAGATCAAACTCGCAGAAACAATAGTACCAATTTTTGTGGTTATGTTTGATATTTCCAAATAACCGCTTCCAATCATGACTAACAAGATACTGGAAGTAGCGAGAGAGACGGTGGAAACGTCCACAAAATTTGAAACCGCACAAGCTCCGTTTGTCGCCAAATAAGACATTGACAAAAGACCAACAGCTTGCATCAGCTACCTCATAATTGAATTAAACCACGCTACTTTATCAATTCAAGTAAAAAAATTCACGCATTTCATCTATCAATCAGCCACTTCAAGAATAAAAAATTTTAAAAAGATTGACTAGGCGCCTGAAAAGCCTAAAATTTTTAGGGTAAACAAGAACGCCTCAAGCGTTAACCCTTGCAAAATCATATAGAAATTTTTTAGCTTCAGTCTTCCAGGACCACCAACTTCGAACTTTCGATTAAGACGAATCAAGGACTGGAATATTTTTTCTTGTATTACCTAAAATAATCGCTTCATACAACACTTTCCATGAATGAATTCTATATGATGAAAAAAATATTTACTAAGAGCCCAGGGATAGCACTTTCCGAAACGTCGGGCTTTAAGTGTCACCTGTAACTAAACCGAAACAAATTTTTTCTGACTCATCTATGAAAAATGCTAGCATCATGAGTTTCGCTAATACTGTGCTTAGGTTTTTGTTCCCGTGCCCAAAGTTGTACTCAACCACTAACTTACCAAATGGTACGTAACAACAATGTCAAGCTCTTTAAAATTTTTTGTGAAGAAAGAGGAATTTCAGCTTGAATCCACTCTTGGACTATGCGCAAATGAAAACCACGCGACAATCTCATTAATAAATCTTTTGGAGATAAAGATTCTAATTTTCTTTTAGCCATAATAATATTTAAAAACGTGTAATATAGCATTGTCGCAAAATGATTGATAAACATCCACCCAGCTAAGTAGGCGTCCGTTTGCATATAAGACCAGTCTGCTTGAAGAAAGTTTTTATACATATCAAATACTGTTTCCACTTCCATTCTATACTTGTATTTTCAACGGCTATTTAGCGACATAGCTCTGAGGAAAGCTATATGGGGGCCTTGAACGGTCAAATTTTTTGTTTTTAATGAACGTGTTACATGGATGCTTTAAGGGACATTTACGAAAAAGTGGATTGGGAAGAGATAGTGGTAACAGATGAGCTAGTGGAATCAAACAATCTGCAAAAATTTAACCATCGTTTGTTAACACTTTTGAAAATGGATTTCATCAACAAAAAGAAGTGTCTGGAATTATTGGATAGGTGGGAGGAGATAGTCATCGTTTGCCAACCCCCATCTATCCGAAACAAGGTTTGGTTAGATTGCTTTCTTCCTTGGCTTGAAGAAATGAAAAGCAACCTATCAAGAAGTAGATATAAGTTAAAGAATAAGATGGTTGAAGCAGGTACAATGTCAATGCGTCCAGAGTGTTGGAGCGTCTTTTGGTGCCGTGCGTTTCTTTGCCAGGCGAGTGGAAAAATAGCAGGTTGTGATCAGAAAAAATCAAAGATGGTGTCTCTCTTTGTATTAATGAAACCAATTGTCCTTGAGCTAACGGAAAAGAATAGGAATCACCAACCCAAAAAATGCGCGAAGAGACCCATTTTCTTTTCCTCGTGTTGCTCAGGTTGAAAGTGGGAAGGAAGTGAAAAAACGGAGAGTAGAAATGAATGTTTGTACTGAGGATACAAAGAAAGCAGCAGAAGCTGTATATTATAGGTTAATGGAAGGGTTGCACGTGTATATCAACAACTTGTGAAGAATACTTTTGTTCGTCAAATGCTTTTTGGGAAAAAGTGAAACAATGGAAAAATTGAATTATTGTTGGCTGGATATGTAGAAAAAGCAGGCCGAGGTTATGAGGGAAGACCGATGGATAAGGTGGCGTTTAGAACGTCGGAAGGCGTTGGAGAGGCAAACAGAGGAGTAAGAGATTGGAGATGCTGCAAAGAGCTTTTTACAAGAAAGGGACGAACTTCAATCAGTGTTGGTTTCTTGTAAAAATGGCGAAGAATAATGGGAATGGGCAGAGGAGTTTGCGTCGCGGGAGTAGTGTAGAAAGACCTTTCACTTGTGGGTATAAGTGATTAGGTAATGGCATTGTGATAAGGAAGTATATGTGAACTGCTTAAAAGAATGTTGTGGGAGAGAAGGCGATGTCTCTAACTAGTACCTTAGGGAAGATCAAGTAGTTATAAGAGTGCTATTGATGCTATCTTCATTACGACAAATGAAAGATGTTGGTATGGATATTTTAGATAGAAGTAGTAGGGTGGAGAAGTGAAGTAATGTTGTTAACTGCTCAGTTTATTGAAATTTTGTATTTGGTAAGAAGTGGGGAGGTGTTGTCCGTTATGTGTAGATAGGGATATTGCCGCTCATTTTCGTAGGAATTAAGAAAGAGCTTTTAAGGGGAGGAGAGGAATTTCTTCTCTCTAAGTGGTGGAGAAATGTTGCAATGGTAGGCCGGTTTTTCGCAGTGAGAAGGTGATCGAGGTTGTAATTGACGTATTTAGCAAGCAGGAGGGTTAGAAGACGATTTAATAGAGATTCTTTCTCCAGAGGTTAAGACCGTTATCACCTGTGTTTGTCTCATAAAGGTAAAAGGGGAGGATATTGAAGAGGGGGGGCAACGTTCTGCTTTGACTAGCATGGTGGTAAAGTGTTTGTCAGGATCGCTTCGCTTAAGGGAAGGTATGCTTCTCGTCCAAGAGGCATCACTTTTCCATACTTTAATCTAACATTTTGGATGTCATCAGGTTGCAATCTTGGAGTTGAGTATTTTCATGATGTAGTCATTATGTGGGTGATGTTTCGGTGAACGTTTTGTTTGTAAAGGTTTGAGTATTTGATTCTGATGATGGTTTCTATTTCTTTTAACCCTCTTTCTTTCCGTAAATTTGTTTAGGTTGTCATCCTAGAAAACTTTGTTAGGACAACGCTGGTGTTTCTAAGTACTGCATTTTGGTGACTTTTTTCTAGTGGTGAGTGTTCTTTTGTGTGGCCGGGAGTGATGACCAAGTTTACCCTTAGATCTTTTAACCGCTAAAGTCCGTAGCAATCATCTTTTGTGAAAGGGGTATCCTACAACGCAGGTTGGGAGATATTCTCACTATTGGTACTCAGCTTTTTTTTTGACATCTCGGATCCTTGCCTCCTGTTTTGCAAATTCTTGTCTTGATATGCAGTATGACGAAAACCTTCCTTTTTCAAGATCGTGGAATCTCTTTCTGAACGTAGGAGTTATCACTCTCTTTTTTGACTTGTCCCTTTCCGAGTATAGACCCATTAAGGAAACCGCGGCGTAAGGTAAAAAAAATTTTTTTATCCTCTTTGGCAAAGCCTGTTGGCATTACAGGAACAAACTTTGGTGTTAGTAGGTCTTGACTATCATAACCAAAAATAGTGGTCTGTCTGAAGATTTTGCCTTCATTTTCTACCTTTTGTGAACAGCGTATCCCCCTTTGCTTCTCATGATTGCGTGCATTTGGTCCATTGGTTGTGCGACGGTTTTTGGTAGTAAAAGCAAGAGATAGGTTATATCATTGTCGCATGGGTCCGATTTATACTTTCTATCTTGTAAAGGATGTTGCAAGTGATGGATGGGCGGTACTTACGAATTGTATCAGTTGGCTCATTTCTACGTTCATCCGCTTCCTCAACTTATATTTTTCTTCTCTCTGCGAATGAAGGAGGAAAGAAATGTTCTTTTTGTACGACAACATGAATAACGTCAACGTTTACTTAAGTTGGCTATCCTTCACCTTCGTCACCACATTCCATTCTTTACCTCAGAAAACCTGAAAAAAAGAGTGGATGGTCAATGGGAAGAAAATGGGAAAACCGTTGAGTTAGGGGGAACGGATAGCAATTAAAAGACCGTTGCATAATAACCTGTAACTTTTCGATTTTACGTGGAAAATCACGCAAATTCGAAAAGCAACCTCAAAACCTGACGTCTTCACAACCTTTTTATAACAAATCACTTATGTAAATCTCATTTTGTCACCACCTTGTATGAAAAAACGAGCTATAAAGGAATTCATGCAACGGTCTTTTCATTACTTGCGATTTTCTGCACGACGTATTGATCGCATACGTTTTCCCAAACATTTTGGTTTCCTTATCCTTTTTAAAACATGGATCAATTGATACATAACATCCCTCCGATACCTTTCCCTTTCCATGGACCTTTCGGTTAGTGTAATGCCTACTCCACCTTCAACAAAAACGTTGTGATGACCTCCATTGATCTTCACGTGAACTTTCCCCAACCTAATGAGTTGCGACAACACATCTCTAATCATCTTCTTTTGCTCCCGCTCGCTAGCCAGCCTCCACTCTTGCATAGAAATTTCACTAACATCAATAGAAGGTTCATAATGGCTTGTTACATTCGGACAAACATATTTTGGGCTTGCCTCGTCGAAGACCCTCTGCATTATCTGGTTGACCATAGATTCGTCCCACATTCTTATCATGTCTTTCAAGAGAGCGCGAACCCCTCCCACTGATTCTCCTTCTCCTGTAGAAAGCAATCCTTGTATAGCTCTTACTACCTCCAGCTGTAGGGTGAAATCTACTCGCTGTTGTTCTTGCAACAAAATCTTTTCGAGGATAGATGCCCCTTCAAGGGAAAGAAAAAATTCAGGACAAGAACTTATCGCACGTCTGTAGAATGGAGCACGAAGAGCAGGGCCCCAAGATGTTATGAATGTCAGCAGATGAGGTGATACGTGCAAGAAATTCATTTCTTTCAAGACAAGATCTTGTTCTTTTATCGACCTTCCTTTTATGAACTCTCCACATTGTACAATGCACTGTAATCGAGCTTTTTCTTCCATGGGTAGACTGTTCATCATGGTAACCACTACCCTTGCAGGAAAGGAAGAGGGGTAGGAATCTATGACGAGGGAAGGAAGTAGTTGCATATAGCTTTGAGAAAGGAGGGAAATTTGAGAAAGAATGAAATTTTCGAGAGGTTCTCGTTGAGTATGTGGTAGATGGAAGAGTTGACGATGCAGTTCTTTTACGATGAGACAGCCAAGGTTTTGTTTTGCAGAACCTTTAATCTGCGACAGCAAAATCTCAGCGATCTTTTGTTTGCTCGCTAAGTGTTTTTTCGGACACAAAGAGAAAACGATTTGAACTATGTATAAAGGAATGGCGTGCGTATCATACGTTTCTTTGCCTTGGGAAAGGATGAAGAGAATGGTTTTAAAAAACTTGTTCCATGGAAGGCCTGGCGGTTTGTGGTTGCACAAGGTATGCACAAGTTGATATCTCCATTTACACTTTTCCTCTGGAATCTTGTGGGCAAATGCGGCAATAACTTCAAACGCTTTTTCAGAAAAGGTGGAGGAAGTGGGAAGGAGTAAGTCGATATGAGATGTATAGGAAGGGTTAAAGGGAAGCTGAGGCAGCATGCAACACAATTTCTTTATGATTTTGTTCTCTAAATCCTTCCTTTCGAAAGAAAGTGGTAGTATTCGCAATAGGTTCGTGAAAAGAGCCGACAGTTCTTCTAGATGTTGTTTTAGACAGCCTTCCTTCTCCTGAGGCCCCTTCTTGGACTTTCTCAGTGCACAATCCACTATTGAAAGATCTTCTTCCGAAAACGTCTGAGAAGATAACGCATCGCACAGTTTCTGGGCGATGCGCATGATTAAGAATGGCTTAATCCATTGGTTTGCTGCATTTTTTATTATCTCCCTTACCATTTGACGATAGGCTTCAAGTTTTAATAAAGAGAACATAGGTTCTATAATTGAGTATTGTATATCTTCTTCGTTATTGTCGTTTAACGAAAGCAGATACTGAATGGTTTTTAAGCGTTGGTGAAAAAAAGAGTCAAAGGGAATAGAGTTCAACCACCTCATTATTTCTAAACGGTGTGGTTGACATTTTTTAAAAATGGAACTAAGGAAGCCCCAAGCTGCTTTGGGAGCAGACGCATGGTGCCATTGGCATGTTTTTTCGTACAATTTCTCCAATATTTGCAATCGGCCTTCTTCAGAGTGAATTCGGATTAGAGCGTGGGATAGGCTATCTACTAGATGGTGATAGGGAATGACCATAGGTAAATCGCACAATGCGAGAGAAATTTCCACATAGTGATGGGATTGAAATTTATTGGAAAGGAGTGATTTATGGATAGCGCACAAAATTTTCTCTCGTAGGAAGCAGTTCTCCATTTGAGTTGCCGCTTGGCAAAGTTGTTGGAGCAAACATTTGCATTCTTCTACTGCTATGCTACTCGAAGAAAAAAAAGTCGGAATCGTGGGTATTATGGTTTCCGAAAGAATTTCCTTCCCTCGTTCTCCCATATTGGCAATTTGGGCACACAATTTGGTGATGATAAAGCATTGATGTCGAATGTCTCGTCTAAAGCATAAAGAAGAGAGTATATGACCGATCATTTGCGTATAAACGTTCTGCAATGCCACTTCGGAAGGGTAACGCGTGCTTTCCAGAAAGTCCAAATGAAGCGCTTTTTGAGAAAGAGTCGTTTCCAAAAATTCCCTACTCTGTTCTATTTGCTCAGCCTGCATAAAGGTAAAATGGCAGAAAATGGTCTTTACAATAGCCTGGTAGAATTTATTCTTTTTAAGGGCTAATCCCCTTTCTAAAATGAATAAAAGATGAGGAAAAATGGTGGAATAGGGAGCAGATGGGGGTAAAACGAGGTCAAAGAGCTGATTCAGGTGGGTGATGAACTGTTTTTCCTCATCTACCCACCATAGGTGGTCGATAATCATTTCGATGCTCTTTTCCGAAGAGGTGGAGCATTTTCTAATGATGGGTAAATAAGAGAGTTTAAATAGAAATAGAATAGGAGGGCGTAAGATTAACCCTTTGTCCAGGGCTTCTTTTATCATATGGATCAAAGAATTGGCATGCATCCCTAAAGATTTTTCTATAGAGGCTGGATGAATAGGTAAGTCGTTCAACCAAACTTTCCATTTATCCAGATTTACCTTCTGATTGATCAATTGTCGGAGAAGATTTAAGTTAAGTAACTTCACAAATAATCCATCCATAATTCGATCTTCCCCTTGAAACCTCAAAAGAAGTAAATAGTTGGAAATTAAGGACCAAAGAGAAGAACGATAATCGGGATTGTGAAAGAGTGAAAGGAGGTCGCAACCTTTATCCAACTTGTGCACCAACTCTTTTAACTCATGCGTTGAGTTTCCGTGCGTTTGGGATGTTTGAGAGAAAAATGGTGTTAAGCGGTTTTCTATACTGCCGAAAGCCAGCTTCTCTAACGGGTTGGCTATGCTCTCTTCCAAATAAGCCTCATAAGCTTGGAGAAGTAGGTCCATTTGTTCCGTGGATAAGCTTGTTTCCTCTCCCTTAGGTGGCAAAAGCTCAGACCATCCCCCGTTCTCCCATTTCGAGAACATTTCCGCCAATAACCTTCGTCGCTCCCCACCTTCAAGGGGGATGGAAGTAGACTGATCTAGGGGGACATTTTCTTTTATTTTTCCCTCTCCTTTTTGAAGGGAATCCATATCCTTATCTCTATTTCTTCTCTCTGTCCTTTGTTTGGTTGAAGGAATGTTTGGAAAGCCCGTTTGAGAATACATGAGGTTTCCGTAGAAGATTGCCCATTGGCACATGAACTCGGAAAACAAAGAGAGATGGTGGAGATATAGACCATGCGATGGATCATTCGTGCAAGGTATAGAAGAAAAGGGTGGAGAGACAATGGCTGGTTGAGGGGGTCTTGAACCATCACCTCGACAATGAAAGTAGAATAAGGGTAAAGGAAAACATGGGAGTAAAAGCAATGGTTCCTCCATTTTATTTGTGTCTTGTTAGCTTTGAACAATGAAACGGCACAGTAGTAACTACGCCGGCCTTACGAATAAAAATATTTTCATCCGTTCGCGTTCAAGAATTTAGTTTACCATAATTTCGGAATTATTTGCAAAAGGTAGGGTAGCAGAAAGGTAGTGTTGATAAAGAAAGGTTTAAGGTCAGAGAGTCTGCGCTCGATGGATCTTCAACAGAATGGTTTCTTTGTACGCGTTCACCGGGTGAGTGGTAGCCACTATTAATCCCTTCTCTTGCGATCAGCAACACATTGCCAACCAGGTTTTTCCTCTTTCATCTGTTCAAGCAACATTCGTCTCAAAAATTTTTGAACAGTTGTGGAGGCCTTGTAAATGCTTTGCCCATCCACCTATTTCTAGAAGATACAATCAACGTGAGTTACAAAATAAGAGAAGGAGTTGACCTTGCCCTATATTAAGAGGCAAAAAGTTCGGTCAAGAACTAGAACAAATTTTCCAACCTCTGCTTTAAGGTAACGGCTACAGTCATCAACCTTTCAATAAGCTTAGCCCTCCAATTAGATCGATTTCCCCGTGAATTTTTTTACAAAGATCACTCAAGGACGCAGGACTCCTTCGGCTAAATTGTTCGTAGGTTCTATTACCTCTTCATAGAGAAAGGTCCATAGGTTTTTAAAACATTTCCACAAATTATTAGCCAAAGACCTGCGCTGACGCGTCGTTGCTTTTTCCTTCTCAAAGACTAAGCCCTGGCTTCCTGAGCTAACTACGTAACAAGTTCATTAAAAACAAAAAATTCGACCGTTCAAGGCCCCAATATAGCTTTCTCAAGAGCTATGTTGCTAATAACCATTTGCACCCATCGTAAAGCAAAAGAAAAAAGCATGAAACGTTGTAAGCTCTTTGCACATGAAGATTCTTGATTTTGTTTGAATTCTGCCCTTTAATCAGTGGTCTTTTATTTCTCAACACGCCAAAAATTAAACAACTCATACTCAGATAGAGGATTAGCCTCACTTGTTGAAAGATAATGCTTATACTCCTTGCTTAATCTTCGAAATCGATTGAGCCAAGCAAAAGTTCTCTCAACAATCCCTCTTTAACCAGAAAACCAGTACCCTTAATCTTAATCCCTAAGATGACATTCTGTCTCACTCCCAAGGAGAGCAAATAGTTTCCCATTTTACTACCGATTGTAACCCATATCTGTCAGTTCAAAGGTTTTAAATTTAGTAGTCTATGATTATCGAATGATTCTCTCAATAATACAATTTTAACGCCTGGGAGACAAATCAGATCTAATATTACGACCACTATCTGTCCACATTTTGGGGAAAATTAAAGGCCATTCGCCTGGAATAAAGGAACCATACCTCGCTGATAATCCTCAAACATCCTAAAGGTTGTGCAGAATAAGTTTTGCCTCTATCCTCTGGCTGATGGAAGGGCTACGAGCGGCAGGGTTGATCTACGGTTTGCAGGAACATCACTTAGACCATATTGCACCAATGGCCGCTTTGATGGAAATCCCCCTCATCATCACGGAGCCCCATTTAGAAGCGATAGCCATAAAGTACTACCCCCACCTTTCCACCATCTATTTTGACTATTTAGAAGCTGGAGATAGAATTGTTCGAGAATTCGATCTTATTATCTCCTCTATGCCGAGAGATCTGTTCTATCAAATCGTCTTTGTAGCAGAAAATTTGAGAAAGAAAAGGGTGCTAAATATCTACTGCCCCCACGGCAACTCCGACAAAGGGCATGCTTCACAATTTATGGAGGGGCTTAGCAAAGAGGAAATTGTCTTAGTGTATGGGCAAAAGATGCGCGATTTCATGGCTGAAAAGGGGTCTTACTCTCAGCTGTATGCCGCCATTACTGTAGGTAATTATCGGTTTGATTATTACAAAAAACATGTGTTCTTTTATAAAGATCTAATTCAAGAAGAGATTGCCTCAAAATTCAGAAATACATACCCCACACTCCTATACGCTCCTACTTGGGATGATGCAGAACGTTCCTGCTCATTTCACTGTACGATCAACTCTCTGATAAAACAGCTGCCAAGCGAATGGAACTTGATCGTCAAACCACACCCAAATACCATACAAACGATGGATTATTGTTGTTCCATGGAAAACAGAAAAAACATTTTGTTTCTCGAACACTTCCCCCCTATTTATCCACTTTTAAATTTTGTAGACGCCTATTTGGGGGATATGTCTTCCATTGGATATGATTGTCTCACCTTTCAAAAACCCATGTTTTTTCTCAACACCAATCGGAGGGATCCCAAAACAGATAAAGGCCTTTACCTCTATCGGTGCGGGAGGGTGATTGCCCCTGAACACATGGAAAAAATTTTCTCAGTTGCTGGAAAGGGTAAAGAGTGTGGATATACACAAATCCAGAGGGAGATATACCATTACGTCTTCGGCGACAATACGGCTTTCCAAAAAATTCTAAAAGAGACATATGGAAAAATTCTCTGTACGTAGCAGCTGTGGCCTCTGTTTAACCCCCGGTGACACCATTCACCATTTAGACCACCTAGTGGTGATCTGTCACATCCTCCATATTCCCATTGTCACAGATGAGGAGAGCGCCTACCAATCACTACTTAGATATTACCCTCAAGTCCAGCCAATTTATATTCTAGAACACCAATATATTCTCAACTATCTGGCAGATCACTACGACATGCTGTTCGTCTCTGCCGCAAATTATCGCCGCGATTTAACTCCCATCTTTGACATGATGTTTTGCAAATCGATGCGCTTCTGTTATTGCCCACATGGAAATTCGGATAAGCCGATGACACAATTTAGTTTACAAAATCTCTCCTTAATCTATGGAGGTCAAATGGAAGAACGTCTCAGTAAAACGGGCATCATCCAACAACTGGATGGATATGTGCGTACGGGCAATTACCGGTTCCCATTCTATTGGAAATATCAAGCATTTTATGACGCAATTACAGAAAAAGAAGTCTTTGCTAAATTTGAAAAAAAGCAGACCACACTTTTGTACGCACCCACATGGCAAGATATGGAACACTCCTCCTCTCTGTTTGACGTAGGTTCCCACATCATCGATCAACTCCCCAGCCATTATAACTTGATCGTAAAGCTTCATCCTTGGTTACAACACTATCAAGCTGGGTATGTCCACCTCATGCAAGAGAGATACCAGAACAGGCCCAATATAGTGATTTTAAGTCTGTTTCCGCTAGTTCTTCCCCTCCTAAAACGTACTGATATCTATTTGGGCGATCTCTCCTCAGTCGGTTACGATTTTCTATATTTCAACCGCCCCATGTTTTTCTTTGACCCCAAGCAGAGGGAACGCTCGCGGAAGGATGCAACCCAGTTATATGCCTGTGGCACTCTCATCCCCGAAGTTGCTTACCACAATATTTACCGTTTTATTGAACACAACCTCGAAACGCAAGACCAATACAAAGATCGTAGGGAGCAGATATACCTCTATACCTTTGGGAGAGACCGCGACTTTTCAGAGATCCGAAAAGAAATTATCAATAAGATATATTCCTGGGGTGTTAAAAGATGAGGGTATTTCTCACCCACCCACCGAAGTAGAGCCAACAAAGTCCACCCCTATTTAAAGTCGATGGGCGGGAGGATGGTGACTTCACTCAAGTCGTGTAAACTTCCAGCGCACAGAATAGCCTCAATGTCAAAGGTGACACCTCCCTCTTGAAGGGGCATGATGGAGGAGACAACGGCGACGGGCAGGTCGGAAGGAAAAACACCATCCATCCCAGTAGTCACGAGAAGATCTCCACGTTGGATGAGGGGAAGTTTGCCTTGTTGGCCCAACCGATCTAATGGATTTCCAGTGCGCAATTCAAGGGCGGGCCCCTCCTCATCGGCAAAATCATAGTTAAATCCTATTCCCTTAAGAATATGAGAACGCACACGCCAAATTGGAGAGCTGCTACCGAACAGCTCTCCCTTCGCCAAATATCTCTCATCGAGGTCGCGATCTAAATATTTTCTTATTATCTCCAGCGCGGGGATGAGCTCTTCCACCTCACCACGCAAAACAAGTTGTTCTCGTACGCGATCGATCAGTGAGAGGAACTCTCGATTTTCACTCCCACCACGCACGACGCGCACTGATGGAACTAAAGCTGAGTCTGTCAATAACCGCACACGACTTCGAGAACGCCCCACATACTCTATAACTCCAACAAGATAGGCCCCCTTCAATACAGGGCTGTTCATCGCAATAATCCTCTCTCCCAAACGCTCATTATCTATCTCTCCGCTATTAATCCAAACAGCAGAACTCCAGATAGCAGGATCGCGATATATAATTTTAGATGAGAGGGAGAAAAGCTCCATGTTTAAAATTTTTTCTGCGTGCTCTTTGCGACGTTGAAAAAAGGATGTTTCCCTCTCCCCATAAGAGCGCAGCTTCTTTATCTGATGTTCGATTTCATACTCAGAGAATAGGGAGCTGCGCAAATTTTCGTTTTGGTTTTTCAAAAGAATGTTTTCAGCGGCAAGACTATCATCCTGAGAGATATTGGCGGACCTTTCACAAAAAGCCGAGGCTAAAGCGACAGATGCAGAACGCCATCCTTGCGACCAAGACCTTGGCAGATGAAACAAGCCCACCACACAACACCCAAGTAAGAGGTAGGAAAGGTAGATTCTTTGACCCATAGAAAAGATCCCTAGATGCCTATATTCTATCTTTGGATTTTCATGATTGCTTCTGTCACATAGGCAATATTTTTTCGAGAAAGACCTGTCAAATTCACACGAGAATTTTCAGTACAATAAATTCCATACTCATCCCGCAACCTTTCAACTTGCGCTTTCTCTAGTCCCAACGCCGAAAATAGACCTACCCCTTTTCTTAAAATTTGGAACTTCTCTCCACCGCGCTGAGAGAGAAACGCGTCGACCAACATAGTGCGCATCTCTTTGATATGTAGACGTATCTGTCTCATCTCGTCTCTCCATATATTTCTTAATCGATCATTACACAAAATCGTGGCGACAATGCTAGCTCCATGACGAGGAGGGTTGGAGTAACTTCCTCGCACGATCTTCTTTATGCTACCTGCTACATTTTGACTGAATTGACCATCGTTGGACAGTATCAGCAAACATCCAGTCCTCTCCCCATAAAGTCCGAAATTTTTTGAACAGGATGTCGCGACAAGCATCTCATGCCCCTGCTCAGCAAAATGACGTACAGCCCAAGCATCATCGCACAGCTCATGTCCAAAGCCTTGATATGCAAAATCGAAAAATGGGATTAACTCCCTCTCGATTAGGATGGAGGAGATCTCCCTCCACTGCGATCGATCCAAATCACACCCAGTAGGATTATGACAACATGCATGAAAAATTATAATACTCCTTTGGGGAATCTGAGAGAAACTCTCTAGCATGTTCTCATAATCGATCCTACTCTCCACAATATTGTAATAGGGATAGTATTGAACGGTCATTCCACACAGATCAAACACTCCAAGGTGGTTAGGCCAAGTAGGGCTGGGGAGATACAGACGGTCGGACACCAAGTGTCTTAAAAACATCCCCCCAAGCTGTAACGCCCCCGTCCCCCCAAGACTTTGGATGGCAGTGAGCCTCTTCTGAAGAACTGCATACATCTTATCCCCAAAAACGAGATGCTGCATTCTTTTAAGAAAGGAATGCTGCCCCTCTATTGGAAGATATGCCTTGTTCTCCTCTCCCCGCATGAGTAGCTTCTCTGCCTCAACAACGCTGCGCATCGTCCGAAGCTTGAGATCTGGGCAACGATAGGTGCCCACAACTAAATTAACCTTTGTCGGACGCGGATCATTCCTAAACTGCTCTTCCAGCCCAAAAATTAGATCAGGTTTATGGGATGGGGTTCGTTTAAATATACTCATCGCAATCTACCAGAAAGATAAATAAAAAAGGCCATTGTACACTCGCATTGAAAAAAACTCCTACAAAATCTAAACTGAAAGTCTCATTTGGCGGTGCGAGAGGTGTGTGGCGTGTTCTATAGCACGACATACTCCTAGCCCATTTCTGCATCACTTTACGTGGGGCGTTAGCTCAGCTGGTAGAGCGCAACGATGGCATTGTTGAGGTCAACGGTTCGATTCCGTTACGCTCCATTCTTTCTCAAAATTCCACCAATGCCCTCAACGTCATACCGTGAAAATTCTGGCCAGACATTCTCCTCAAAACTTGCAAGGGGCCCATTTTCCCAACTTCAATTATGCGATTTTGGTTCCAGTAATACTCAGATTCATATCCAATGGAGAGTTCAAAATGATACCAGCTTTCATAAATACCCCATCCAAACCCAATGTTGGGGCTTAAGCTGACGGCAAATAGGCGAGAAGAACCACAAAGTTCACTCTGGTTTTTCGCATAGCTCACCCTGACATTTCCGTATAACAATGAGGCCGCACCCTCCAAGAAAAGATTGATCCCACAAAACAAGTGCCACTTTAGTCCAACTCCAATGCGGGGGCCAATTCCACGAAAATGGCACCCCTCCCTGCAACATTCCAAATGGTCCACAATTTGTATCCGATCTACCCACACTCTTCTTACACCCCAAAATGTCCTCCAGATATGATCAAAGGAATCTCCATTTTCCAGATCTATATCCATTGTGTTATAATTAATGCGACATCTCACCTTTTCCAACCCCGAAGGAGACCTCTCTGCCCTGCCGTCAAAATGGGTATAATTGCCAAAAACATTGTACCCTACGACGGGAAGAAAGAGTCCACCCTTAAGGTTATATCCCCAATCCCAACCAAATGTAGCGGAGGGAGATTCAGCCCCAATACTTTTGGTCTCGGGATGCCAGTAGAGGAGGCTACCAGACAACATAACCCCAATCCATCCCCTTTCGAAGTTCTTCGCAGCAAAGCTAGACCCCTCAAAAATCCTCTCATCCGCCCCCTCTATTTGCCTATTAACAGAAGCCAACTCATCAAAGAACAGCAGAGACAATAACAAACAAATAACACACCTAGCCTTCCACCACATAAGGCGGAAATGTAGCATGTCATATCCCTAAAAATCTAGGAATATATGCAAAACGCAATATGGGCGTGTTGAGAAATAGAAGACCACTGGTGAATTTTTCAAAAATCAACTTAAAATAAACACTTCCGAAGTGTATAATTCCTTATGTAAGAACTTAAGGATAAAAAGAGTACGTTCAAATCCATAATCAAAAAGGAACGGGATATGTTTGAAACCAATGTAGAATGTTTAGACTGTAGCAAATCACCCTTATCGAAACCTACTACATACTGTAGATTTTAAAAAAATTATGCGAGCCTCTGTAAGCCCTTTTT
>Ga0066187_1000389_pt1 | contig 15433 bp, 11 predicted proteins | sample WorMetexBAHAMAS1_FD_58706 | JGI IMG/M metagenome (GOLD analysis project Ga0066187, IMG submission 58706) | Marine gutless worms symbiont microbial communities from Max Planck institute for Marine Microbiology, Germany - Inanidrilus exumae... | ecosystem: Host-associated > Annelida > Digestive...
GGTATGGCTACAAAAGACATACAGCTGTCTGTATGAAATTTGGGTTAATTACCAAAGTTTTTGTAACTCCAGAAAATATGCTAGGATAGACCAAGGCCTTAAACATATACGACCGAAAGAAGGTGCGGTGTTTGGTGACAAGGGTTATTGTCGCAGGGAAGTCCGTCGTACCATAAAACAAAACGGATGTGTCAGTAAAGTAATTATAAAAAACAATATGGAGGGCAAAGACTTTGAGAGAGATCAACGAATTACAAAGCAAAGAATGCCGTACTAAGTAGTATTTTTTTTCGCAATGTAAACGAGCTCGCTGCATAGGAATTGCTAAAAATCAATTTTAGGTTGCCATGCAGGCTTATTGCCCGCAATTTCAAACGACTGATCAGGGCACAAGATGTTCTTTTTCAGGGGTGTTGAATAACCTATCCTCCCCGGGTTTCGTAAAAAAGCACGAAATCTTGCTGAAGCAGATGGTTGATTAGTTCTAAATCCAAAACCCATAATTTATCAACACCCCCACAACCTAGTGGGTAGTTGATTCTAAATCAAGCTTCCAGTAACATGCGGTACAGTGTGAAATTGCATAGGTTAGTAGGTCAATTTTTATGGAAACCAAGCGTGAGTCAGTCTTTATTTCTATGTTGCGTGTATTTTTCAAGGTTTTAGGTGGAATCTGTGGAATAATCGTAGGATTGTTTATTCTCGGATTTGTGGTCGCAGCTCTAACAAGAACTCAATCCATTTCTGATAAAACAACTCCGATTATTGGAGCAGACGCTCAGGGCAACCACCGCCCACTTCCACCTTCTGCTCCTGCGATACTGCGTATTAATATTCACGGCGTAATTGGAAGTCGTAATCTAAACAGCAAAACTGTCGAGACCCAATTGTTACACTCACGCGAGGGCATGTTAAAAAATAATCGTGTAAAGGCGGTCTTGATCCATATCAATAGTCCTGGAGGGCTTGTCACTGATTCATACAATATCTACAAGAGTTTGATCGATTATAAAGCTCGGTATCATGTTCCTATTTATGCTTTTGTGGATGGTCTGTGTGCGTCTGGTGCCATGATGATCGCCTGCGGAGCTGATAAGGTTTTTTCTACTCCTGTGGGAGTGATCGGCTCTGTGGGAGTGCGTATGGGGCCAAACTTCAACTTTGCAAAATTCATGGAGACATATGGAATCAATCAGCTTACCCTCACTGAGGGAAAAGATAAGGATGCACTTAACCCTTTCCGAGAGTGGGGGCCTAAAGAGGGGCAGTCCTTCCAAGACCTCCTCGCCTACGACTATCAACTCTTCCTATCTATCGTCACAGCGGCGCGCCCCAATCTTAGCCGTAATAAATTGACTTATGAATATGGAGCTCGGGTCTATGATGCGATAAAGGCCACAGAGTATGGGTATATCGATGATGGAAATAGCTCTTATGAAAGTGTCCTCACCCAACTTGTAAAACAGGCGGGTGTTGAGGGAGATGAAAAGTATCAGGTCGTTGAACTTAAGGTGGTTCATCCGGTGTTGTCAGACTTGCTCGAGGGGAGATCTCCAATGCTCTCTGGGAAACTCACGCATGAATTGCTCATTGACCACAATTTGTACCCAGAATTGATGAATCGTCCCCTCTACCTCTTTTCTCCAGCTCCTCAAGTGGTCAGTTTGGACTAAAGGCTTTAAGGAAATCTTTTAAACGAGAAGAGTGAAAACTTTATATATTCTCGATGCTGTCTCATTTCTCTTTCGGTCCTACTTTGCAATTGGTCAAATGACTAATAGGTGTGGGCAGTCGACGCATGCTTTATACGGCTATATCCGTTCGGTACAGAAAATTATCAAGGATTTTTCCCCAAAGCATCTCGTAGCCATTTTCGATGGGCCAAATAACAAGCGGGTACGTGTTGCAATGTATGAAGAGTACAAGAGTCACCGCAATGGTATGCCCGAAGATCTTTTTTCTCAATTAGAATTAACCCATAGGTATTGTGAGCATGTGGGGATTCCCTATCTCTATGAGGAGGGGGTGGAGGCTGATGACCTCATTGGCGCTGTGGCAAAATTTGGAGAAGAAAAGGGGATGGATGTCTTTATCTGTTCGAGTGATAAGGACCTTTGTCAGCTCATCACTGATCGTGTCTTTTTGATCAACATCAACAAAAACAACCTTTTAGTTGATCGAAAAAAGGTAGAAGAGTTGTATGGGATAAAGCCGGAACAAATGGTCGATTATCTGGCAATTATGGGAGACAAATCAGATAATATCCCTGGAATTCCCGGATTTGGCCCTAAAACCGCCGCTACACTGCTGCAAGAGTATGGATCTTTGGAGAGAATTCTCTCCAACCTGGAGACGATGCGCAACCAAAAATGGGCAGAAAAAATTCGTGCTCACGAAGAGGATGCTCGCTTGAGCCAGCGCCTTGCCCAACTAATCCCTAATATCTCCTTCCCTCATGATGAGAACTTTTATGAGATCGGTCCATCCAACTCAGAAAATCTGTGCGCATTCTATCGGGAGATGGACTTTAACTCTCTGCTCAGAGAGTTGGGGCAACAGGAGCACACGACGATACCATCATCCTTTGCTGAGGATGGGGATGACTACCAAATTGTTGACACCCTGGACCGGCTAAAGACTCTAATTGCGACCCTGGAGAAGGCCTCAATGATCGGTATCGACACAGAAACTCATATGCTTGATCCGATGGAGGCTTCTCTTGTTGGAATAGGGTTTTGTCTAGAGCCGACAAAGGCGTGGTACATTCCCACCAATGGAGAGCTAGGGCTAAATGTGGTAGTCGACCAGATCAGGCCACTACTCGAAAACCCCGCTATCTTCTTTTATGGACATAATATCAAATATGACATCCATGTCCTTAAAAATCACAACATTGACCTTAAGAGTATTGGCTACGACACCATGATTGCCTCCTACCTCTTGACCCCTCAAAGCCACCTACATGGCTTGGACCACCTAGCCATGAAGCATTTCAATAAGGTAAAGGTCTCTATTAAAGATCTTATGCGGGTAGGCAAAACAGAAAGGTCTCCCTCAGAGATTCCTATTGAAGCACTGGGAAACTATTGTTGTGAAGATGTAGATTATACGTGCCGCTTAAAGGATCTTTTTGAGGAAAGTGTGAAGGAGGAGAATCTGTCACGCATGCTTCATGAGGTTGAGCTCCCCCTAATTCCCGTGCTTGTAGCGATGGAGAGGTTTGGAATATATTTGGACCAGGGCAGGGTGCATTCTATGTCTGTGGTCCTTAGGAAAAAGCTCGAGATCGTGGAGGCAGAAATCTACAATTTATCTGGCAGAATATTCAACATTAGATCTTCCAAACAACTCCAGGAAATTCTCTTCGATGAAATGAAAATTTCTCCAGGAAGACAGAAAAAAAGCACAAGGGCCGATATCTTAGAGAAGTTGAGATGCACTCATCCAATCGTAGAGAGGATCTTAGAGTTTCGTAAATTAGAAAAACTGCGCTCTACCTATGTAGAAAAGCTCCCCTTGCAGGTCTGTAGAAAGAGTGGACGCATCCACTGCTCATTCATGCAGGCGGTCACAGCGACGGGGCGTCTCTCTTGCAAAAATCCCAATTTGCAAAACATTCCTCTCCATTCAGAATGGGGGGAGGAGATGCGTCGAGCCTTCAGGCCCCAAGATCCTGATTGGTGTTATCTCTCCGCTGATTACTCGCAAATCGAGTTGCGGCTACTTGCTCATATGAGTGGAGATCCCAATCTTATCTTGGCATTTCAACTAGGTAAAGATATTCACGCCTCCACGGCGGCTTCTATATTTAACGTCCCTATAGAAGGAGTGACCAAGAAAATGCGTACTCAAGCAAAAGCTGTCATTTTTGGTATTCTCTATGGACAACAGCCCTTTGGCCTCTCCGGTGGGTTGGGAGTGCATTTTCAGGTTGCGGCAGAATTCATACAAAAATATTTCGATCAACACCCAAAAGTGAAAGAGTGTCTGGAGGAGTGTAAAGAGAGCGTGCGTAAAAGGGGATTTGCATCCACATTATTTGGAAGAAAACGCCCCATTCCAGAGATTCACAGTCCCAATGGGAAGATCCGCGCAGCTGCAGAGCGGTTAGCTGTAAATACTCCCTTTCAAGGAACTCAGGCTGATATCATTAAGCTGGCGATGATCAAACTGCATAAAGAGATGGACACAAAAGCCCACATGATATTACAAATTCACGATGAACTCCTCTTTGAACTGCCCAAGGAGAATGTGGAGTGGACGAAAAAAACTGTGAAAAAGATTATGGAAAGTGTCGTCTCCCTTTCTATTCCCCTGGAGGTAAATATCTCTGTTGGAAAAAATTGGGGGGAATGTTAAATTCTGGAGAGATTAGCGGTGACAGGTGGAATCGCTTCGGGGAAGACGACTGTTTGTCGCCTTCTTGAAAAGTATGGGGCCTACCAACTCAATTCTGATGATATTATCCATCAACTACTCTCTGAAGATAAGTTAAGCATTGATCAAGTGGTAGGCTACTTGGGGGCAGAGGTTGTGTTAGATGGAAAGATAGATAGGGGAAGGGTGGCGGAAATTGTGTTTTCTGACGCGCAGAAGTTAAGGGGGTTGGAGGCGATTCTCCATCCGAAGTTACTTGGGATAATTAGGAAAGAATATAGACAGCAAATAGTGTTGGGGCTTTATCGGTTTTTTGTCGTTGAAATGCCCCTGGTGCAAGAGATTAGAAAGGAAGAAGAATTTGATATTATCGTCGCAGTAACATGCCCAGAGGCTTTGGCAAAAGAGCGTTGCACTCTATCTGAACGAGAATACACAAGGCGGATGAAACGCCAATGGCCTGCAGAAAAAAAAGCCCGGTATGCTGACTACACAGTAGTTAACGATGGATCAATAAAAGAACTAGAAAAACAGCTTCTCGAGCTTATTGAGAGTTTGTGAAACAAAAAAGGAGAAACGTTCCCAATGAACAAAGAGGACAATAATAATACTTTAACGAAAAAAAATTCCCCGCCCTTTTCAAAAAAACATCAGGCAAGTTCATCTGCTTCGGGACCTACCATCACAAAGATTGCCGATCTTCAACGTATGAACATAGATCAGCTTAGCCTATATGCAAAAAATATTGGCCTAGAAAATATTGCTTCCCTCACTAAATCTCAAATTGTCTTTGAGGTGGTTAAAAAAAAGTCTTCTTCGAGAGATGAGATTTTAGTGGGAGAGGGAGTCCTCGAAGTTCTCCCTGACGGGTTTGGGTTTTTGCGTTCTCCCAATTATAACTATCTCCCTTCGGCCGAAGATATCTACGTCTCCCCCGCACAGATTCGTCGTTTTGACCTAAAAAAGGGGGATACTGTTTACGGGACGATTCGTTCTCCCAAAGAGAAGGAAAAGTATTTTGCCCTCCTCAAGGTAGATCTCATCAATGATCAGTCGCAAGAAAAATCTAAAGAGAGGATATTTTTTAATAACCTCACCCCCCTCTTTCCTACGGAGCGCTTAGTTATGGAGACGGGTAAGGACTCTTTCTCCATGCGAGTCATAGACCTAGCCGCTCCCATCGGAAAGGGGCAGCGGGGACTTATTGTTGCCCCTCCCAAGACAGGGAAGACTATCCTACTTCAAAACATTGCCCATTCCATCTCTACAAATTACCCCAAGATTGTCCTCATCGTGCTCCTCATCGACGAACGTCCCGAAGAGGTCACAGATATGCAACGGATGGTACACGGGGAGGTGGTCTCTTCAACCTTCGATGAACCACCAGAGCGCCATACCCAAGTTGCCGAAATGGTGATTGAGAAGGCGCGCTCTCTCGTTGAAACGGGAAAAGATGTTGTTATACTCCTTGACTCTATTACCCGTTTAGCTCGTGCTTTTAACACGGTGCAACCACATTCTGGCAAAATTTTGACGGGAGGTGTTGATGCCCATTCTCTCCACAAACCAAAACGGTTTTTTGGAGCTGCACGTAATGTAGAGCATGGCGGATCCCTCACCATCATCGCTACCGCCCTGGTCGATACTGGTTCACGCATGGATGAGGTAATTTTCGAAGAATTTAAGGGAACAGGCAATATGGAGCTGGTATTAGATCGTCGCTTATCAGACCGTCGAGTATATCCCGCGATTGATGTGATAAAGAGTGGAACTAGAAAGGAGGAGCTTCTCCTACACCCAGAAGAGCTTGAGAGAATCTATTCACTCAGGCAAGCCCTATCAGACCTCACTCCACTTGATGCTATGAACCTCCTTTTGAACAGGATAAAGAAGACGAATTCAAACGCCGAATTCCTTCTATCCATCAAAGAGTAGTGATGACACCTTCGCTTCCACTTTTCAGGGAGGATGTGTCGGAATTTAGGATAAACTCACCAGCGACTTAATAGTTGGAGGCTCTTAATCAAAAGTGTTGTTTTGAAAGATCTATAAAATTTTGCACATCTCGTCTTATAGAGTCTAGACCACATTGCCAAAGATGGGGAGCCTGCAAGTCGATTTGAAGGTGTGTGCGCAATAGCTCTTCCGTCTTCATCTGTCCCATCTCCTTGAGAAGCGTAATGTATTTGCTTTCAAAGTTTGAATCTGCCCTGAACATATTGTAAATACCTAAACTGAGAAGATGTCCGAAGGCGTAGGGGAAATTGTAAAAGGGGAGTTCAGATAGGTAGAAATGTATTTTTGTCGTCCAAAAGAGTGGATGGTAACGATCTAGCGCCCCTCCATATGCTCTCTTCTGGGCATCCTCCATGAGAAAGCTGAGTCTCTCGTGGGAGACAACCCCCCTTTTCCGCTCCTCATAAAATAGTGTCTCAAAGAGAAAACGCGCATAAATATTGAGAAGGCATTCTACAGTGCGGCTGAGGTAGTCGTCGAGAAGGTGGAGGAGCTTTTTAGGGTCTTGCTCTCTCTCGATAGTCCCCTTTGTCACGATGAGCTCTGCCATGGTAGAGGCTGTCTCTGCCATGTGCAGTGCGGGGCGGTGTGCCTCTGCTGGGAGCGTGAAGAGCACAGAGTTGTGAAAAGCGTGGCCCAACTCATGGGCGAGAACATATGAGCTACGCATAGTGTCCGAGTAGGTCATAAAGATTCGGCTCTCTCCCTTCATGGGAAAGGCAGCACAAAATCCCCCAGGCCCCTTCCCAGGACGATTTTCTGACTCAATCCACCGCCCCTTTAGAGCTTGCTGTTCAGCGAAGGATGCCATCTTGGGGCTAACTCGATTAAAATGCGCGACAATATCTAGGGCAACCTCCTCGTAGGAGGGATACCTCTCTACAGCATAGAGTGGTGCTCCCAGATCATACCAACTGAGTTTCTGACTTTCTATTTTAAGTAGAGAGGCCTTACATCTCAAATATTCGTAGAGTGGTTCTCTATTATCTCTGACCACTTGCCACATAACGTCTAGGCTAGACTGTTCCATACGATACTCTGCCAATATCTCTTGAAACCAATCCCTCCATCCCCGCTGTCGGTAGATCTCTAGACGAAACCCACTCAGGTGGTTGATGGTATGCGCAAAGAGAGAGCTGTACCTCTTAAATTGGGAAGAGATAGTATCAAAAGCCTTGCGACGTACGGAACGTTCAGGACTCGCCAATTTATTTTCGATTTGCCCGAAGGAGAGCTCCTCTCCCCCGTGGGAGAAGCGCATCTCTCCCACAAATGAAAACCACACGTTAAACCACCCATGATACCCATCATTTTTAAAGCTATTAATCATGGCTTCCTGATCAAAACTCAGCCTCTTTTGTGCAAGAGCTCTCCTCTCCCCTAGGAAAAAGGCAACATCTCGGTGAGTTGTCACGAGAGTATTAAAATCTCGATCAGAGAGTTTACGAAGAGACTCATCTAACAGAATCATAAGATTTTCAAAGGTTGTTCGCAGAAGTTTGACTCGGTTGTCTAATAGGTACGCTCCGCTGTCTTGTACATTTTGTGCAATGAGACAAGACACAAAGGAAGCTGTCTCCCTGAGCTGCAAATTCAGCCTTTGTGAGAGATCAATAGCTTTGGAGAGCTGCTGTTGACCCTGCAGAAACCCTTCCAGCATGATGAGCCCATCCTCAACCTCGTCACAGGCAACTTGGAAGTTGGAAGAGGCACTACCACCTTGGAAAATCGTCTCTAAATCCCAAGTCTGCGATAATTTCATCCTTGTCTCCATGTTTTGAGTGAAGTATCATGATACATACAAAATGAGGATAGTGAGCAAGGGAAAATATGTCCATCTATCTCCTCTCCGAAGAGACGATCAATAAAATTGCAGCTGGAGAGATCGTTGAAAACCCCGCCTCGGTGGTCAAAGAGCTCGTAGAAAATGCCATCGATGCCGAGGCGTCATCTATTACTGTCGAAGTTAAGGGTGGTGGGTTTTCTTTGATCCGCGTCAGTGATGATGGAATTGGTATAGAGCGGAAAGATCTTCCTCTCTCATTGGCGAGACATGCCACCTCAAAAATTCAGAGTTCTAAGGACCTTCACAAGATACTTTCGATGGGGTTTAGAGGGGAGGCGTTGGCTTCTATCGCGGCAATATCTCGTATGTGTGTCACATCTCGTCCGCGGGGGGCTATGGTGGGAGCATGCATCTGTTGTGATGGGGGCAAGCTTGGGCAGATGGAGGAGAGGGCCCACAATGTGGGGAGTACCATTGAAGTGCGCTCTCTATTTTACAATGTGCCGGTGAGAAAGAAGTTTCAAAAATCTTGGATAGCCTCAAAGGCAGAAATATTTAAAATTCTTACAAAACTTGCTCTTGCTGCTCCAAGGTGTGCGTTCAAATACTTGTCTGATGAAAAAGAGATATTCTCTTCCCGCGCTGGCACTCTGAAGACGACGTGTCGGGAGGTATTGGATGAACAACTCTTCAAAGGGCACCTTCACGTCGATTACAGTCATGGCTGCTGCCATCTTCATGGCCTTCTCGGCTCACTATCCCGCTTGAGAAAAAATCGTTCGGGACAATATCTATTTATCAATGGAAGAGGGGTTTTCTGTTTTGAGATTATCCGTAGTGTCTATGATGCTTACGGGCCTATTTTGGACTCAAAAGAGCACCCCACATTTGTTTTGCACCTGAACCTCCCCCCGGAGTGGGTGGATGTCAACGTGCACCCGCAAAAAAGAGAGGTTCGCTTAAGAGAACGTTTGGTTGTTCAGGAGGCGGTAATGGAGGGTATATCCTTGGCTTTACAGGGGGTAGCGGGGTCGGCCAAAGGCAAAGCTCCTCTACCCCCTAAGCTGCAATCGTTTAACTGGAGCCCACACCCTCCGCTCCATTGTCAAGAAATACGGGGAGCTTCTCCTCTGACATTTGATTTTGAGAGTGCGGTAGAAGAGCTTCCCGTCATTGGACAATTCAGCCATTTCCTTATCATGGATGGGAGAATGAGTACAGTGCATCTTCCTCACACTTCCCCTCCCTATGATGGATTGATTCTCGTTAACTTGCAGGCGGCTCATGCGCGCCTCCTATTTGAAAGATTTTCTTCGTCAGGTGTGAGGAGCCTTCAATCCCTCGTGAATCCACATGTCTTAGAGTTTGCTCCTCACGAATTTGAAAAGCTTAAAATGCATTTAATGGAGATAGCAAATATGGGAATAGATGCACGCCCCTTTGGCAACAGCTGTTTGATCGTGGAGGCCATTTCTCCAGAGATTCGAGATGATGAGTTAACCTCTTTGTTCCATGCCTTCCTCGAAATTTTTGACAAAAAGGCTTCAGAAAAAGAGCAGCAAAGAAATCTTGCCATGGCTGCTGCCAGTTATGCAAAATCTCAAAAGAAGGGGTGGACCATGTTAGAGGCTAAGCATTTAGTAGAACACCTTCTAAAAAGCAGTTCCCCCTATTTTTGTCCTAGAGGAAAATTTACGATGGTCCATTTAAGTTATGAATCAATCACACAACTATTTCAAAAAGCGCCTTAAGGATTTTCAGCACACCCTGTCCCGCCTGAATCTGGATGCCTTTTTGATAGAAAACCCCGTAGATATTTTCTATTTCTCTGGGGTGAGACTATCCCGAGGTGTGCTTTATATCACACACACAGAGGCAACACTATGTGTGGATGGGCGTTATATGGAATGGGCGAAAAAAATATCCCCATTCATCGTAAGATCATTGGAGGGCGGGTGCTGTGAAAAGTTTTGGAATTCTCTGAGTTGGAGGAATGTGTGTGCCATAGGCTTTGATCCGGAGATTTCATTTGGCAGATACAAGGAGCTAAAACTTTTCTTTTCAAAACTGGGGAAAAGACTCAGTCCTTGTCAGAATATGATTCAGAAACAAAGAGCCATCAAAGATAATAAGGAGCTACGTATCCTTAGGAAAAGTGCAGCGTTGGCATGGGAGGGGTTTCTACAAGTTCAGAAGAGGCTGAAAGTGGGCGTTACAGAGTCTGAGGTGGCCCTTTTCTTTGAGAGCTATTGCAGACGCAATGGAGCTGAGGCCCTCCCCTTCGATCCTATCGTCGCTTTTGGTGTGAATTCCGCGTTTCCTCACCATCGTAGTGATCGTTATAAGCTGAAGAGGGGCCAGGTTGTCCTCATGGATTTTGGAGCAGTTGTAGATGGGTATGCTAGTGACATGACACGGACAATTTTTTTTGGGAAGGCTTCCGAGCCAGTGCGAGAGCTCGTGGATGTCGTCAAACTGGCATACAGAAAAGTGCTTCAGCACCTCCGTCCCGGTGTTGAGGTTGCAGAGCTTGACCATATCGCCCGCACAGCTATGGGGGAGAAGGAAAAATTTTTTCTACACAGCTTAGGTCACGGCGTAGGGTTAAATATACATGAATATCCGCTGATAGGCAAAGACGTCAAAAATGTCAGGTTAAAATCTAGAATGGTTATTACTATTGAGCCAGGCCTCTACATCCCTGAAATAGGGGGAGTGAGGCACGAAGATATGTTTGTGATTACAGAAACGGGCTATCGCAACATCCTCCAATACACCGTGGGTGTCGACTCCTGTGGGAAGCGCCAGTAGAAAAATTCATGATCTGAATGGAAAAAATGTTAGATTCGTCGGGAATTTGTGTTCGATCCGTGGGAAGGTCGGAGAGGAATTCTCTCTGTATTTGTGGAAGTTATAAAAAGTATGAGCATTGATGTTTAGATAAATCTGCTACGCTTCTTCACCAGCATCTAAGGCAGTGCAACAATAGATGGGGATACCATCATGTTTTGCACATTGCATTATAGGTTAGAATGCAGTTACACCTTGGCCTTTTGCCAATTAGCGCTACTTTAATGGTAACGATACAAGAGAGATTTTCGGAAATGGGAAATTCGTCAAAAATTACGAGCTTGAAGCTATTGATTTTTCATGGCTTAAGAAGTGCCATCCATTGACTGTGTGTGAATTCTGTGAGGCGCTCCGAAAAAATTCAAAGAGAAATAGAGGGGCGACTACCACAAGATGTTTTAGATAAAATAGATATTCGCTCTTCAGAATATCTGGAAGGGGAGGAATCCTAACCTCATGTTCTCTGCACACAACTTATAGCGAAGGCACTGTCAACACCAATTTATCTTCAGCGCATTAGAAAAACAATCGCTTTTAGTATGGGGGAACGTGTAGTATACGAGATGTAGCAAACTTATTAATTGATCGCTGCACCTTGAAAATGTGTAGGAGGCATGGATAACGATGGCCGAAAGGGCGGATATTGGGTTGATTGGCTTGGCTGTTATGGGTCAAAATCTCGTGTTAAATATGGTAGATCACGGATTTAAAGTTGCCGTCTTCAACCGCACGCTATCCAAAGTGGACCTATTTTTGCAAGAAAACGCGAAGAAAAAGGACCGATTAATTGGGGCCCACTCTCTTGAAGAGTTTGTTTCGCTGTTATCCTCCCCACGCAAGATCATACTGATGATCTGTGCGGGTGATGCTGTGGATCAAACAATCGATACCCTGCTTCCCCTTTTGGAGAGGGGAGATATTATCGTCGATGGAGGAAATAGCTACTATCTCGACAGCGAGAGGCGGTTTAAATTGCTGAAAGGGAGCGATATTCTCTTCTTGGGGACGGGATTTTCTGGTGGTGAAGAGGGAGCGCGTCATGGTCCCTCTATAATGCCTGGGGGAGATATCAGAGCTTGGGCTGTAATACAGCCTGTTCTACAAGAGATCTGTGCGAAATCTGAAGAGGGAGACCCCTGCTGTGACTGGGTAGGGGAGGGGGGTGCGGGGCACTATGTTAAGATGATTCACAACGGCATGGAATATGTCGATATGCAAATCATCTGCGAAGCGTACCAACTCCTCATGCAGCTCAAACTCTCCAAAGAGCAAATTGCCCAAATCTTTGAAGAGTGGAATAGAGGAGAGTTGAACGGTTATTTGGTAGAAATTACAAGTCACATTCTCAGGTATAGGGAAGGCGGGGGAGCCCCTCTAATAGAGTTTATTTTGGATGTCGCGCAGCAAAAGGGGACAGGCAAATGGGCGGGTATCAACGCCCTGAATCTGGACGTTCCCGCAACGCTGATTGGGGAGGCTGTTTTTGCTCGCCACCTCTCCACACATAAAGATCAAAGAGTAGCGATGAGCAAGCGTTTTGCTAGGAGAGATAGACCATTCCTGGGAAATGCAGAAGAGTTAATCCGAGATGTGCGTCGCACTCTTCACGCTTCCAAGATCATCAACTATGCTCAGGGGTTTATGCTTATGCAAGCTACCGCAAAAAAGATGGGGTGGAAACTCAATTATGGTTCTATCGCATTGATGTGGAGCGGAGGATGTATCATCCGCAGTCACCTTTTGAAGGAGATAAAAAGAGCATTTGACAAAAACCGCACCCTGGAAAATCTGCTATTTGATGATTTCTTTCAAGGTGAAATCATTGAGAATGAGGAGGGGTGGCGTCGTGTAGTATCTTATGCAGCAACGTCTGGAATGCCTTCCCCATGTTTCTGTGCGGCTCTCTCCTTTTTTGATGGATACCGATCCAGTGAGCTCCCCATGAACCTGATTCAGGCGCAACGCGACCTTTTCGGAGCGCACACATACGAGCGCAGCGACCAACCACGCGGCAAGTATTTCCATACCCGCTGGGGATATTCATGTGATGGAGGTTCAACCTGAAGTTAGTGCATTGTAATTGAGCACAAACTCGGGTTTAAGTCTTTTTATCTCCGTAAGTGCTCTTTTAAAATCTACGTGTTCGTGGGATCTGGCAAATTGTTCGACAGCGTTAGACAGCTGATCGTAAATATTTTGTAGATATGCAGCCCTTCGTTCTTGTGTGCTTAGTAGGGTTTTTTTGCTGACCTCAACGAGATCTCGCTCCATCTCGACAAGTACATTGTTGAGCGTTTCCAGCCCGCTATCATAGCGAATCTCATTGTAATTCAGGGAGAAAGAGGGTTGCAAAATTTCGAGTTCACGACACGCTGATCTAAGGTCTTCTTGTTTTTTAGATTGAACATATATTTTTACCTTCTCTTCGAGCGTTTTCATGATATCTTGCATATTTGCAGCTATTTTCCTCTTACTGTCTTTAATAGGGAGTTTGTTGACCTCCTGTAAGTCCCTCTTCATCTCTCGAATCTTACGATTCAGGAGATTCATTATCTTTTGATAGCGAATATGTTGCTGCATAAAACCCCTCCTTATTTAAGAGCACCGCTCTAATCTCATTGTCGATAAATAGAAAATTATGTGCAAAGCATATCTCATCAGAAGGTTTTGATTTAACATGTGCAAATGGGGGGGGGTATTTTTGTTTCAACCCACTCTAATTTAAAAACAAAAGGCTAAAGTATTTACCACTTAAAACGTAATCCATTTATTAGAGACTTGATTAAAATGTATTAAAAAAGAGAAGATAATTGCATTTAAGCAACGAATAGGAGCGAGTTATGGGCTCGTGCATGTGCCAAAAAAATCAAGAAGACATGTTAAGCAAAGAGAGCTTAACGTTTTACATAGATGCTTCGGTATTAAAGCCCGCGAGACAACGGAAGCAACGAGGGCGTCCTAGAAGCTTTTCCCTGCCCCTCATCCAATTTTTGTTGATATTGAAAATGCAATATAAAATTTCATATCGTGATTTAGAAGAGTTTGCAAAAGATGTTTTGATTCTTTTTCACCACATCAGTCTGCCTAGCTACTCCCTAATCTGTAGAAGGGCAGTTACCACAAAACTCGACCCCATACTACCAAAACTGAAGAATAGCAGTACAAAGGTAGTACGACTAGATGCGACAGGGGTCAAGGTTTTTAGAAAAAATACGTGGGAAGAGAAATTATCTGGAAAATTTGGACACCGACCATGGATTAAGATCTGCATAGATGTAAATGCACAAGATAGAGAAACGATCCAGATAAGCAGGACAGAAGAGGGGGCAGGGTGCACAATACGTACAAACCTCAAATCAAAACACCTGAAATAGACAAACGGCCCCCAAGTGAGCCACCCATACAGCCATCTGCCGCACACCACACCAGCTAACAAGCCCTTACTGGAGCTAACGGGCACAAAGGACCGAGTGAGAATCCCACAAAGCTTCCCAACGCAGTATCCCTTAAAGAAAAGAAGAACAACCCCCCACCCTTGTTGATTTTGTATCTACCTAATAGTTCAACAATGACCGTGAGACTTCATTCTTTTTTGATTCTGCTTGCGCTTCGCATCCTCATGGTATCTGTTGAGGCTAGTCCATTGTGCTTTTGCAAGTCGTACGAATTTCCTCCGTGCCCGTTTAGCCCCTTCTACCTGTCTCAGTGATGTATAATATTTAGTTTGAAAATATCTTTCACACACTTCTTCTGCTTTTTTCGTACTCATGGAGCAGCTCTGTTTAAGCTCACACTCAGAGAGTTGACGGACGAGGATGAAAGAGTCCTTGAGTATCTCGTATAATTTTCTGGTAACTTCGATACTCAGCTGCTGTCGTATATGCGCAGGGAGAGAGGAGAACTCATCCATGGAGGATGGTTTAGCAGATGACGAGGATGAGGAGACCCTCCCCACTTCGTAGCGACCCCCAGCTGGAAGACACATGCTTAGAAAGACAGAAGAAAAAAGAAAAACCTCCATACACGCAATCCTTATACTTCGTTGATGCTAAGCTGTGTTGAGAAAAAGCGCGAAAGACTCTCACATATACTAAGAATTTTTTCTCGCACCTTCTGAGTCTCAGTAAGTGAAAAATGTGACAATGGTCGCAAACCACGAAACACTAAAAAACACTTTGGGGTGTGAGACTTATCCACCCACCACCTCAGCGGGGCCTTCCTTACTGCGCCTCGCATTGTGGTATCTGTTGAGCTTCGCAAATCACTCTTGTTCATACTTTAACTTTCGCCATAGTGCTCCGCCGCTGTGGAGGAAGGAACACCCTTCTTCCAGCGGTGCTTCTTGATGGCCTTCCTACACCACGATTATGGTGCTTGTTGAAACTCGCACGGTTCCCTTGTTCA
>Ga0066187_1000390_pt1 | contig 15431 bp, 18 predicted proteins | sample WorMetexBAHAMAS1_FD_58706 | JGI IMG/M metagenome (GOLD analysis project Ga0066187, IMG submission 58706) | Marine gutless worms symbiont microbial communities from Max Planck institute for Marine Microbiology, Germany - Inanidrilus exumae... | ecosystem: Host-associated > Annelida > Digestive...
GCCGCCGTGGCCATGGCTGCAATACGTCTCTGGCTCAGGCATTGTGAGTCCACGACCTAGGGCCCTGATACTCGGCCCAGAAATGCCGCAGTTCGGTGGTAAGCACGAAATCCGATTTCACGCCGATCGCAAACCGGCTGACGCCGATAATCCGGCCCGAATTCTCGAACGACTCCACAAGCAGCGCCTGGACCATGCCCGGTGCGGTGTCCATCCACGCGGCATCGCCGAAATAGTCGAACTGGATGGCACTGTGTCGCAGGGCGATCCGCGAGGTGTCCAGGCCCGCCTTGGCGACAGGCTTGTCGACCAGGAGCTGCCAGTCGACCGAGGGCACATCCTCGTCATAGGTGCTCTTCGGGGTGAGAACGAACTGCCGCGGCGGGTCGCCCTGACCAGGGAGCTCGAGCGAACAGGCAGCCAGACCGATGGCCGCCGCTGCGACCGCCGCCAGCCCCGAGCGCAAACGCGGCTTCTTCAACATCATGGCGCCTCAAATCCCTTCTGCTGGTCGCCGAACAGGAAGCGGGCCGGATCGCGACCGAAATCATCCACAACACGCTGGACCGATGCGGCAAGCGACCGCGCCTCGGAGAAGAACAGCGTGATTTCGAGCAGGCCGTTTTCGGCGAAAGCGTCCAGCGGCTCCCGGTTGCGGATCAAGAACCCGTTCACCTCCTCCGCCGTGGTCTGCATATCCTTGGCCAGCACGGTGAATTCCTGAAAGGCGATATCGGCATCCTGCACCATCGGCTGGGCATCTTCGAGTAAGGTGTTCAGATTGTTGGCGATGGTCTGAATCCTTTCTCGAATGATCTCCCGGTCGGCTTCGATATCGTCCGTCAGATTTCGGAAATTCGACATGGCGACGGCTCCGTCGGCCAGAATCGACCGCGTGTCCTCCTTGCCGTCGGCCAGCGCGTCCGTCCACGTATCCACATCGGAAAGGATGCCCGCAATGGACTGCCTGTTCTTCTCGTCCAGGACCTTCGAGGCGCGGCTGACGAGTTCGTTGACGCTTGAAAACAGCTCCGGGGCCCTCTCGACGAGTTCCGCCAAACCCGACGACTGCGCCTTGATAACGGCCGGCTTTCCGTCCGGGCCCGGGGACCTGAGCCGCGGCGCCTCCGGCGTTCCGCCCCGCAGCTGAACGAACGCCACGCCCGTAATTCCCTGGTATTGCAATGTGGCGACGGTGTCTTCCTTGAGGGGCGCTGTCTCGCGAACCTGAATAAGAACCCGGATCAGTGTGGGGTCTTTGTCGTCGATCTGGATGCTGGTCACCTGGCCGACCGGCACGCCGCGATACTGCACGGACGCCCCATTGCCCAGGCCGGAAACGGGATCCGTGAACTGGACCTCGTATTCGACGAGCTGTTGCTGTCCGGCCCGACCGCCCAGCCAGATCAGAGTGACGATGACGCCGAAGGCAAACACCATCACAAAGATGCCGACGAGGACGTAACTGGCGCGCGTTTCCATGCGTTCCTACCCCCATTCGGTCCGCATGTGCCCCTGGAGCGCCGCGCGCCCTCTGGGGCCGTTAAAATACTCCTGAATCCACGGATGGGGATCGTTCACGATCTCCTCCATCGTCCCGACGTGGATTTTCTTGTCGACTAGCACGGCAATTCGGTCGCAAATCGCCGCCAGCGAGTCAAGGTCGTGCGTGATCATGAAGACCGATATCCCAAGGCTCCGCTGCAGGCTCCGGATCAGGTTGTCGAAAGCGGCGGCACCGATCGGATCCAATCCCGACGTGGGTTCGTCCAGAAAGACGACGTGAGGATCCATCGACAAGGCGCGCGCCAGAGCCGCCCGTTTCACCATGCCGCCGGAAAGCTCCGACGGGTACTTGTTGGCGGCATTGGGCGGCAAGCCGACCAGCTGGACCTTCAGGGCCGCCAACTCGTCCATCAGCTGTTTGGAGAGGTTCGCATGCTCGTACATCGGCACCTGGATGCTCTCTGCCACGGTGAGCGAGGAAAACAAGGCACCGCCCTGGAACAAGACGCCATAGGTCGAGCGCAGCCTCTTCATCGTTCGGTCACTGGCGCGGCGGACGTCCTCCCCCATCAGGCTGATTTCCCCCTCCGCGGGGATGTTCAGGCCGATAATCGTGCGGAGCAGCACCGTCTTGCCGGTTCCCGACCCGCCGACAACCCCCAGGATCTCGCCGGGACGAACGTCCAGATCCAAGCCGTCATGCACGACCTGGGTGCCGAACTGATTCCTCAAGCCGCGGATCGATATGACCGCGTTCTGATCCTGGTGAAGACCGTCCACCGTCTCAGATCCCCAACACGGAAAACATGATGGAGAAAAGCGCGTCCGCAACAATCACCATGAAGATGGATTGGACGACCGACAAGGTCGTCTGGCTGCCGACGCTTTCCGCATTGCGTTTCGTGACGAGACCTTCGTGGCAGCCCACAAGGGCGATGATGATGGCAAAGACCGGCGCCTTGACGATCCCGACAAAGAAATGGTTGTAGCTGAGCGCCTCTTGCAAGCGGGTGAGAAACTGGGTCGGCGACATGCCGAGGTCGAAGATGATCATGACAGCCCCGCCGAGCACGCCCATCACATCCGCCCAGAACGTCAAAAGGGGCAATGTGATGATCAGTGCCAAAAGCCGCGGCAGGACGAGGACCTGAATCGGGTCCAGCCCGAGGGTTTCGATCGCATCGACCTCCTCGCTCACTTCCATGGTCCCGATCTGCGCGGTAAAGGCGGACCCAGACCGACCGGCCACCATGATCGCCGTCATCAGGACGCCGATTTCGCGCAATGTCGCGATCCCGACGAAGTCGACCGTGAACACCTGTGCCCCAAAGACGGCCAGCTGGACTGATCCCTGATAGGCCATCACGACGCCGACCAGGAAGGACAACAGCCCGACGATCGGCAACGCGCGGATTCCCGTCTGCTCGATCTGGTTCACCAGCGCCTTGGTCCGCCAGGTGCGCGGGCGGACCGCCGTCCAGGCAAAGGTGACCATTGCCTGGCCGAGGAAACTGAATGTCTTGGTGAGCTCGCCGACAGCCCAGAAAGTCGTCCGCCCCATGTCCTCCAGAAGCTCGGCGAACGCGTGGGGCCGTTCGCGCACCGTGTCGTCGGCCGTGCACTGGGACGTCTCGACCAGATCGAACAGCGTTTGGTCCTCCGGCCGAGCGGCGATCATCTCGATGTCGATGCCATGTTCGCGGAATTCCTGGCCCCAGCGCCAGAGGATCCAGGCGCCGGCCGTGTCCAGCGCCTCGATCTCGGAGAGGTCGGCCTCGACGTGACGCACCCCCGCCGGCAGGCGGTCCCGCGTAAGAGGGTCGAGCTGCAATGCATCGGCTACGGTCCAGCGGCCGCCGGCCCTGACTGTCAGAACGTCGCCGTCCTGTCTGGTCTCGATCCAGCCAATTCGATCGCCTGACTCTTCAGCCAGTTCGGCCATTTAGACCCCCAAGTTCGACCCTGGGATACCGTAGCACGAGACGCGCGCACCACAACACGCGATCTACCCATCGGGCGCCCGGGCGGGCAATGGCGTGTTGAAGCCCACAGATCGGGTCATTACGATGCGCCGGCGTTTCGATCTCGGAGTTCTTTCCCGTGGGCAAGATGGACCTGAAACAGCATATCCGTTCGATCCCGGATTTTCCCAAGCCGGGGATCCTGTTCTATGACATTTCCACGCTGCTGGCCCATCCGGAGGCATGGCACGACTGCGTGGCGCAACTGAGCGACGCCGTCCGGCCGCTGGAGCCGGACGTCCTGGTCGGTATCGAATCGCGGGGGTTCCTGACCGCCGCGCCGCTCGCGCTGACGCTGGGGTGCGGTTTCTCCATGGTTCGCAAACGCGGCAAGCTGCCCGGCGAAACCGTCTCTCTGACCTACGATCTGGAATACGGAACCGATACGGTGGAAATCCAGGCGGACGCCATCGAGCCCGGCCAGCGCGTCGTGGTGCTGGACGATCTGCTGGCAACGGGCGGCACCATGGCGGCCTCGATCGAACTGGTGCAGAAGGTCGGCGGCGATGTCCGCGGCGCCGCCTGCATCATCGAGTTGACCTTCCTGAAGGGCCGCGATCGCCTGAATGTGCCGTTCACCACGCTGATTGCCTATGACGACTGATCCAGCGCACCGGCAAGCGCTAACAGCAGTTCGTCGCCGCCCCGGGCGGCCATCAGCGACAGGCCGACGGGGCAGCCGTCCACGCGCCCGGCGGGGATACTGATCTCCGGCAACCGTCCCAGGCCGGCGATCGCGGTCAGCTGCAAGGCCCGGTATCGATAGGCCTCCAGTTCATCCGCGGGCAGGTTCAGGCGTGGCGCGATTCCCGGCGCCGTCGGCAGCGCGATGACCGCATTTCCGTCCAGCAGGTGCACAAGCTCTGCCTCGGCCGCATGCTGAACCTCTTCCGCCTCGGCGACCTCATCCGGCGTGATGGTGGCAACCCATCGAAAGCGATCGGCGATACCGGGCCCGAAACGCGGGTTCGTGCGTTCGATCCAGTCGCGGTGGACCTGCCAGATCTCCGCACCCTGCAAGATCCGGAAGGCCGTGAACCAGGAGCCCAAACCCGTCTGCGAGACGGCGCCGTCGCGCCTACCGCCGACGATCCCGCTGATCCGGTCCAACGGCCGCTGCAAGGCATCGACGACAGCCCCGTCGGCAAGATCCCAGGCGTCCCTGGGGACGAGGATGCTGGCCGCCCCTGCGGGCGATACCGATTGCGGCAACAAAACAGACCCCACCCGGGTCATGATATCGGTAGAACGCGCAAACCAGCCGACCGTGTCGAAACGCGGGGCAAGCGGCATCACGCCTTCCAGCGGGATCCGGCCATGGGTGGTGCGAAGACCATAAACGCCGCAATAGCTGGCCGGCACCCGGACCGATCCCCCGGTGTCCGTACCAATGGCGAAATCGACCAGTCCGCCGGCAACCGCGGCGGCCGACCCGCTTGACGAACCGCCCGGAATGCGGCCGGGCGCGTTGACGTTGCGGGGCGTGCCATAGTGGTGGTTCTCGCCATTCAGCGAGTAGGCAAGCTCGTCGGTTTGGCTTTTCGCGATGCAGGCGGCCCCGGCCGCCACCAGTTCCGCCACCACCGGCGCCGTCGTTTCGGCAGGCGGATGGGTTCGCAGCCAGTCCGGGTTGCCGCACCCGGTGCGATGGCCCGCGATGTCGAAAAGGTCCTTGGCCGCGAATTTCAGGCCAACCAGCGGACCGGCTTCGGCCCCCGTGAGGTTGACGTCGGCGTGGTCGACGAAGGCGCCGAGGCTGTCTGGCATGCCTCCTCCTGATCTGTGCGTCGTTGGCATGGAGCAGCCACCCGGCGCTGCCCGATCGGCACCAGGATGTCGCCGAGGGCCCGGTCTTGTCCAGCGGGGATGGCCTGAACGGCGTCCAGGCCCTTGAGACCGCCGATTCCGTTGGATTCGCAGCTATGAAAGGATCCTCGCATGTATTATTTGTATCCGCCTATCGTCCTGGCTGTCGGACCAAATCGAAATATCAACCCTGGCGAACAGGACGGGCCCGCAGACACGGGTTTGCTTGCGTCGGTCCAGTTGAGGCTCTAACCTTTCCACCGCAGAAACACTTGGATTCAGTCGTTTGCCTGCGCCGAGCTGCCCAGGCGGCGGCCGGCGTAGACTGGCGGAACAAACAGCAGGTTTCAGTCTCGTATGGACGCAGCTGCCCCAGCGTTGGTCGTCGAAAACCTCCACAAGAGCTTCGGCGCGGTCGAGGTCCTGAAGGGCATTTCCGTCACCGCCCACAGCGGCGACGTGATTTCGATGCTCGGCTCCTCAGGCTCGGGCAAGAGCACTTTTCTTCGCTGTATCAATCTGTTGGAAACGCCTAACTCAGGCAGCGTGACGGTCGGCGGCGAGACCATCAAGATGAAGCAACACCGTGGCGAGCCGGTGCCGGAGGACCTGCGTCAGGTCGAACGGATCCGCGCCAAGCTGGCGATGGTGTTTCAGAGCTTCAATCTCTGGTCTCACATGACCGTCCTGGAAAACGTCATCGAGGCGCCCGTTCACGTTCTGAAGATCCCGAAAGCGGAGGCGCTGGAAAAGGCCGAGGCTCTGCTGGATAAGGTCGGGATCCACGAACGCAAGGACTACTACCCCGCCCATATGTCGGGCGGCCAGCAGCAGCGGGCCGCGATTGCCCGCGCCCTGGCGATGGACCCGGAAGTCATGCTGTTCGACGAGCCGACGTCGGCGCTGGACCCGGAACTGGTGGGCGAGGTTCTGACGGTGATGCGCGACCTGGCCGAGGAAGGCCGCACGATGATCGTGGTCACCCATGAGATCGGTTTCGCCCGGGATGTCTCCTCGGAGGTGGTTTTCCTGCATCAAGGCCAGATCGAAGAGAAGGGACCACCCGCGGAGGTGTTCCAAAACCAGCGGTCCGATCGGTTTCGGCAGTTCTTATCCAAGACCCTATAATCGACTAGCATCCGGACGAATCAGAAGAAGAAGGAGACGCAGTTATTATGAAACGTCTAGCATTGATCGTCGCCGCGGCGGCATTCGGAATTGCGGCGTCCGCGGCTTCGGCCAAGGACTGGAAGACCGTTCGCATCGGCGTGGAGGGTGCCTACCCGCCGTTCTCGGAAACCACGCCGTCGGGCGACTTGAAAGGCTTCGACATCGATATCGCGCTGGCGCTGTGCGAGCAGATGAAAGTGCAGTGCGAACTGGTCAAGCAGGACTGGGACGGGATCATCCCGGCGCTGATGGCGAAGAAGTACGACGCCATCATCGCCTCGATGTCGATCACGCCGGAACGCAAGAAGAAGGTGAACTTCACCGGCAAGTACTACAACACGCCGGCGAAATTCATCGCCCGCGAAGGGGTCGACTGGGAGGACACCAACGAAGGCCTCAAGGGCAAGGTCGTCGGCGTTCAGCGCGCGACCATCCACCAGGACTACATGGAAAAAGTGTTCCCTGATGTGGATCTCAAGCTGTACGGGACGCAGGACGAAGTCTATCTGGACCTCGCCGCGGGGCGCATCGACGCGGCCATGGCCGATTCCGTCGCCATGCTTGAGGGATTCCTGAAGACCGAAAACGGCAAGGGATTTGCCTTCTTCGGCAGCGACCACTCCGATCCCGCGATCCACGGTGAAGGCGCCGGCATCGCCATCCGCAAGGAAGACGATGACCTTCGTGCGATGTTCAACGATGCCATCAAGGCGATCCGGGCGAACGGGACCTACGACAAGATCGCCAAGCAGTATTTCGACTTCAACGTCTACGGCTCGTAAGAGTGCTGTCGGGAAAGAGGGGCCGCGCGCCCCTCTTTCGCGCTTCAACGGACGGCTGACGGGGTCACTCCGCCGATGGAAAACCTGATCGCCTACACGAACCTGATGCTGGACGGGACGGTCGTCACGGTCAGCGTCGGCGTGGCGTCGCTGGTCCTGTCGGTCATTCTGGGATTGCTCGGGGCATGGGCCAAGCTGTCGAAATCGAAGCCCGCGCAAATGGCGGCCGGTGCCTACACGACCTTGATCCGGGGCGTCCCGGATCTGGTCCTGATGCTGTTGATCTTCTACGGCGGGCAGATCCTGATCAACAACATGACCGAAGCCGCCGGTTGGGGCTATGTGGAAATCGATGCCTTCACCGCCGGTGTCAGCACGATCGGGTTCATCTTCGGCGCCTATATGACCGAAACCTTCAGGGGCGCGATCCTGGCCATCCCCAGGGGCGAGATCGAGGCAGGCATTTCCTGCGGCATGTCCAGGCCCCTGGTCTTCAGGCGCATCATCTGGCCCCACCTGGTGCGGCTGGCCCTGCCCAGCTTCGGCAACAACTGGCTGGTGCTGATCAAGGCGACGGCACTGTGTTCGGTCATCGGCCTGGACGACGTGGTGCGCCAGGCGGACATCGCCGGCAAGTCCGTGCGTGAGCCGTTCACCTTCATGGCTGCCGTCATGGTGGTCTTCCTGGTCATCACGTCGGTTTCGATCCAGGCGATGCGCTGGGCCGAAAAGCGCTATAGCGCCGGCATGCGGCGAGGCTGAAGGCGATGGAACTGGGCCTGATCCTGGATCACTGGGACCTGTTCGCCGAGGGCGTGTGGCGGACCATCAACCTTGTCAGCCTTGCCCTGTTCTTCGGCCTGATCCTGGCGATTCCGATGGCCTGGTCCGGGCCTATCGCCATCCCCTGCTCAATCCCCCGGTCTGGGCCTTCACCTACCTGTTTCGCGGCACGCCGCTGTTGGTGCAGACCTACCTGATCTACAACGGCCTCAGCCAATTCGACGCGGTGCGCGACAGCATCCTGTGGCCGTTCCTGCGGGAAGCCTATTGGTGCGCCTTGATCGCCTTCACGTTCAACACGGCGGCCTACACCACCGAGATCCTGCGCGGCGCGATCGAGGCCACGCCATTCGGCGAGATCGAGGCGGCAAAGGCCTGCGGCATGTCGCCCACCATGCGGGTCCGGCGCATCATCCTGCCCAGCGCATTCCGCCGTGCACTGCCGATGTATTCCAACGAAGTGATTTTCATGCTGCACGGAAGCGCCATCGCCAGCGTCATCACGATCATCGACATCCTGGGCGCCGGGCGGACATTGAACGGAAAGTTCTATCTTTGGTTCGAAGGCTTCGCCACGGCCGCGGTGCTGTACATGGCGCTGACCTTCCTGATCACCCGTGGCTTCAACCTTCTGGAGTTGCGCTGGCACGCCCATCTCAAGCCACGCGAGGCAGCTGCTGCGGACACCGGCAACACCAAGACCAAGCTGTTGGGTAATCTACGGTTCTAGGAGATTTCCCTGCCTCCGGTGGGACAGCGGCGCGGACCCCGCGACCTTGCAGACCCGGTCGCCCGGCTGAACCAGCCGGTTGAGCTTGTGTGCGAACATGATGCCGTCGGTCCCGCAGGTAATCGCGACGCGCGCATCCGCAGGGTCCGGGGCCGCCGGGTCGACCACCTCCGCCACCACCTGGCCTTCCGAAACCCGCTCGCCAAGACCGGCGCGAAATAGGATGACGCCGCCGACCGGCGTGCGAACGACGTCCACGCCATCCAACGGCGTCGGCTCGCCCTTGCGGCCCGGTGCCGCGCCGGCATCACCGCTGAGCGCACCCTGTCTGGTCAGGAAGCGCACAAGACCCGCCGCGTCTTCGCCCGCCATCTCGTCGGAAACGTCGCGTTGTCCGCGCAGTTCGACCGTCGTCGCGAAACAGGCGGACGGCAGGTGCCCCGCGTCCTCCATCAGGTCGCGCAGCCGCCGCCACGGCGCCGCGCAGGCATGATCGAAGGGCCCGCCTCCCGGGTCGATTTCGATCAGAATCACGGGAACGGCCATGTCGTCGGCCAGCAGCTTCAGTTGCTCTTCGTGCTCGAAAGAGCCGTAAAGGTGCAGACAAGCCTCGTTGTCGCAATGCAGGTCGAGCACGATGTCCGAATCGATCGAAAGCCCCAGCAAGGCGGCCCGCAGCGCCTCCACCTCGGTCCCACGGATGACGGTGCCGGCGGCCTCCTTCAGGGCACTGCGCACCGCTGCGACGTCGGCCTCGGCGTCGCCCGACAGCCGTCCCTGCAGCAGATCCACGACCGCGGTCGACAGGTCCGGCCAGCCGCGGTTGAAATTGCCGCTGCCGTCCAGCGCATAGCGTCCGGCATGGGCACCGCCGATCTGCTGCGACAGCCCGACGGCATTGGCGTAGGGCACCACCACGATCTCGCCGACGATCCGGCCTTCGCGGTCCGCCTGATCCAGGATTTCCAGCAGATGATGCAGCACCAGAAGCCCCGGCCACTCGTCGGCATGCAGGGCCGCCTGCAGGTATGCCTTCGGTCGTGCACCCGGCTGGCCATAGCGGTGCACGGTCAGGAAACGGCGAGTGCCTGCGCTGACGGCAGGCAGGTCGATAACCTCTGTTCGGCGGGGCATGTCTCTTCCGGCTTTGCTGTTCGGCGGGCGTGGAGTATCCGGTCCGGACGAAACAGGCAAGCGTCTGGTGGGCCTTGACGCGCCGTTGTAGGGTGCGCCGCGACGGGCACAAGGACGGGATCATGGCTCCAAAGGGCGCTGTTGCCGCCGGACACGAACTGACAGCCGACGCCGCCGCGGAACTGCTCCGCGACGGCGGAAACGCCTTCGACGCCGCGCTGGCGGGCGTCCTGGCGGCCTGCGTGATCGAGCCGGTTCTGGCATCCCCGGGCGGCGGCGGGTTCATGCTGGCCCGAACGGCTGCCGGCGAGACGACCCTGTTCGATTTCTTCGCCCAGACACCGGGCCATTGCCCGCCAGCAACGACGCTTGATTTCAAGGCCATCCAGGCCGACTTCGGCACCGTCACCCAGGAGTTCCACATGGGCCTCGGCTCCGTCGCGGTGCCGGGGCTGGTGGCCGGTGTTTTCGAGGTCCATGCCGCGCTGGGCCATGCGCCGATGGAGAGAATCGTCGCACCCGCCGCACGGCTTGCCCGCGCCGGCGTGCCACTGGCGCCGCTGCAGGCCTCGATCATGGATGTGGTTTTGCCGATCATGCTGGGCAGCGAGTCTGCGCGGACGATGTTCGAAAGCAGCACCGCGCCCGGCAAGGTGCTGCAGGTGGGCGAGCCGCACGCGGCCCCCGACCTGGCCGCCTTGCTGGAGGCCCTGGCGGCGGAGGGAGCGGACCTGTTCTACCGGGGAGAGGTTACCCGGGCGATGACCGATCAGTGCGGCGACGGCGGCATTCTGTCCATGCAAGACCTGGCGGCCTACCGGGTGGAGCGCCGCATGCCGCTGCGCCGGCGCGTCGGCGGCGGCCAGATCTCGACAAATGCCCCGCCAAGCTCAGGCGGACCGCTGATCCTCTTCAGCCTTGCCTTGGCCGAGGCCGCCAGACAGGTCGGCGACACCGGACCGCACGGCCTGGTGGAAGCGATGCGCCTGACCAACGACGCACGCCGGACCAGCGGCCTTGCCGAAGACAGCAGCGACGGGGTCGCGGCGACCTTGCTGTCGCAGGGTTTCATGGATGCCTATCTGGCGCAGATGCCCGGCCGGGCTATCAAGGTCGGGGGCACGACCCATCTCAGCGTCGTCGACGGCCAGGGGAATGCCGCCGCGCTCAGCACCTCCAACGGCGAGGGATGCGGCCATATCGTCCCCGGCATGGGGTTCATGCTGAACAACATGCTGGGCGAAGAGGACACCAACCCCAACGGCTTCTTCAACTGGCTGCCCGATACGCGGATCTCGTCGATGATGGCCCCTACCCTGCTGGACCTGCCTGACGGCGGTCTGGTGGCGCTGGGCAGCGGCGGATCCAATCGAATCCGCACCGCGATCCTCCAGGTGATCGTCAATCTGCTGTGGGGCGGATTGGCGTTGACCGACGCGGTCGAAGCGCCGCGCATCCACTTCGAACGTGGCCTGCTCAACATCGAGGGCGGCCACGATCAGGATGTTGTCGATGCCCTCGCCGCGGCCTACCCGGACCACACCGTCTGGCCCGACCGCAACTTCTTCTTCGGTGGCGTCCATGCAGCCGGGATCGTCGGGGACGGCATGCCGTTCGCCGGCGCGGGCGATCCCCGCAGGGGCGGCATCGCGCATGTGTTGTAGCCGCGAGCGGCGCGCCGCACGCTTCACCTGCCGCCAATGATCCTCGATCCCACGTTTCTGGCATTGGCCGCGCTCGGCGTCCTGGTTGCCGGGATCTCCAAGGCGGGATTCGGCGGTGGCCTGGGGTCGCTTGCCGTGCCGCTCATGGCACTGGTGATCTCACCGGTGCAGGCGGCGGCCATCCTGCTGCCCATCCTTTGCGTCATGGACATCATGGGGCTGGTGGCCTACCGGCGCATCGCGCATTTCCGCAATCTGATGATCATGGTCCCGGGGGCGCTCGCGGGCATCGCTGTGGGGACCGCCACGTTCGAGTACTTCAACGACGATTTGATCCGTCTGATCGTCGGCACGATCGCCATTTCTTTCACATTGCAGAAGCTGTTCAAAGCGGCGCCCAGCCACGCTGCCCCGGGGCCCAGCATTCCGCGCGGAACCTTCTGGTCCGCGCTGGCCGGCTTCACCAGCTTCGTCGCCCATGCCGGCGGGCCGCCGGTACAGTTCTACCTGTTGCCGCAGCGGATGGATAAGACTGTCTATGTGGGCACGACCGTCTGGTTCTTTCTGGTGGTCAACTACGTCAAGCTGATCCCCTACGGCTTCCTGGGCCAGCTGTCCTTCGGCAACCTGGCAACCTCGGCCGCGCTGCTGCCCCTGGCCCCACTGGGAATCTGGCTTGGTCTGCGTCTACACAGGCTGGTGTCCGACAGGCTGTTCTACCGCATCGCCTACAGTTTCTTGCTGATCGTCGGCGCCAAGCTGATCTGGGACGGGCTGACGGGCCTCACCACGGGATAGCGACCTGCGGTCAGGGCAGCGTCAGGTACTTCTCCGCGTTCTGATTGACGGTCCATCCCAGCTCCTCGAAGCGCTGTTCGGACTGGGGGCTAAGGAAGCCGGTGATCCAGACCTCCATCGGCGCGCCCTGCGCCTCGCCGTTCACGTTGTAGGCGAAGATGCCGACCTCTTGGGTCCAATCGACGTAGTCGGCCGAAAAGGTTCCGACAATCACCCCGTCCGCCCGCTGCATGAAGGGCACCTTGTTCAGCACGACGATGCTCTGCACCGGCTCGATAAGGTTGTGATAGGCGGCCATCAATTCCGCCTGCCGCCGTCGATACAGAGCCTGGACCTCCTCGGTGTCGAGTGCGGCCTCCTTGATGAAGCCGGTCATGTTGGCAACGCCGCCCATCCGCTCCAACGCACCGACCAGGTAGGTCTGCTGGATGGGTGAATAGACGTCGCTGACCAGGAAGATGTCGATCACGTCCGAATCAACACCCAAGACCTGCAACTTGCCGCGGTTGATCCTGCGCAGTTCCGCAGGCGTGTTGTCGGCAACGAGGCCGGCCATCATGTTCGCGAACGCGCCGACCTGAAGGATCAGCCCCGGCGTGTCGGGAACCAGCGTAAAGGCTGCCTGGACGCTGAAACCGCCCGCGAAACTAGCCCAGGCAATATCCTTCAACTGGGCCTGCAACGGCTCGAAGCGGGTATAGGGATCGATCCCATAGGCGGCCGCGACCGCCCGCTTGTTGGCCGCGAACCCGCTTGCAGCCTCCAAAAGATTATCGTCGTCGGACCCCCAGTTGGTCGTGGCATCCCACATGTTCCCGAGCCATTTGCCGGTGCCCGACACGATGTTTCCCGTGGTTTCGGCAGGACTGGTGATCAGGTCGGCAGCCGTGGAGAACGGGCCCGCGGCGGCCTGTGCCATGGCTTCGCCGAAGGCTTCGGTGCGGGAAACCTGTTCCATGTGATCGACCGCCAGCAGATCGTGCCGCCTGATCTGGAATTGGTAGCGGCCTTCCACGGTGTTCAGTCCAAATGGCGTATTGAAAGTGAACCGATGGAAAATCCCATCACCCGGCGTGATTTCCTCAACGCTGAAGTTCGGTCCGGTCATCGTTTCTGCGGGCATCAGGTCCTTAGTCTCGAAGGCAGACGGCTCTTCGAAGGGGCCGATGCTGTCCGCCCAAGCACTGAACGCGCAAAGAACAACGGTTGCCGCTGCCGTGGCGACCGCCATGCATCTGTCTGCCATTTGTCCCGCTCCCCCTGATGTTCACCCCTGCACCGACCACGGCCGAAGCCCGCCAGCCAAGGGACTGGTAGATGGTAGAGAGTGGATGCCGACCGAATCAAGACTCCCGCCAAGCCGGCTGGCTACACAACCTCGCTCTGATAACGATGCAGCCGCGTGTCGCAGCGGCTGAGCCGCCATTCGATCGCACGGCCGTCCAGCGAAATCGCGCGCCGGTCGATTTCCAGCAATGGAGCCTGCATGTCCACGCCGATCGCCTTCACATCCTCCGCGTCGGCGCCGACCGCGCGCAAATGCTCGATCGCGCGCGAGACGGTCACGCCGTAACGCGCCTGATAAAGGCTGTAGAGCTCGTTGGGGATCGTCTGCCGGTCGAGGTCGTCGAAAAGCTCCGCCGGCACGCTGATCAGTTCGTGGATTGCGTCGGCACCGTCCAGCAGCCGGACGCGGCGGATCCGGATCACCGTGGCGCCGGCGGGAAGGCCAAGGTTGCGCAGTTCCTCCCGGTTGGCCTTGCCGCGACGACAACTCAGCAACCGGCTTTCGACACGCGGGCGGGCCCCGTCAGTGCCGACCAGATGGAAGAAATGAAACAGCGTGTCGTGCGGGTCGTGGGCGGCGACGAAGGTCCCCCGCCCCTGGAATCGGACCACGATGTTCTCGCCCGACAAGGCATCCAGCGCCTTGCGCACCGTGCCCTGGCTCACCCCGAACTGCTCTGCCAGGGTGAATTCGCTGGGCAAAGCCATCCCCGGTGTCCAGGCCCCGTCGATGATCCGGCGCGTCATCAGCTCCTTGACCTGGACATAAAGCGGCCTGGAAGTAGGCGGCGCTTCGGAAGGATTGAGCTGACGTCGCAAGGCAGCACTCCTGCCGGCCGGCGCGTCCAACGGCGGACACATTGCGTTGACACCGGCCAGACTCTTGTGTCTTATATAAGACATAATTCTACGGACCCGACAAGAGGGTCGGCGGACGAACCCTTAACAACCGGCAGGCTGGAGATCCGGCTTGATCCGGTGTGCGGGAAACCCGCGACAACACGACGGAGGCAATGGTGAGCGCACCGCATTTTCTTGTACATGAACCCTCGGACACGGTCGGGGTGGTGGTCGTCGAGGACGTCGAGGCCGGCAAGGACCTGGTCGGCTGGGTGATGGCGACGGACGATACGATTTCGGTGACGGCTGTCGATGCCGTCCCGCTGGGGCACAAGGTGGCCCTGCAGGACATCGGCGAAGGCGACACGATCATGAAATACGGCCATGACATCGGCCGGGCGGTCGCGCCGATTGCCAAGGGGGCGCACGCCCACGTCCATAACGTCAAGACGAAGAAGTGGTAGGCCCGATGAGCGAGAACACCTTCCATGGGTACAGGCGCGAGAATGGCCGCGTCGGCATCCGCAACCACGTCGTCATCCTGCCGCTGGACGATCTGTCGAACGCAGCGTCGGAAGCCGTCGCCAACAACATCAAAGGCACGCTTGCCCTGCCCCATTCCTATGGCCGGCTGCAGTTCGGCGAGGACCTGGAGCTGCATTTCCGCACCCTGATCGGAACCGGCAGCAATCCCAATGTCGCCGCGGTCGTGGTCATCGGGATCGAGCCCGGCTGGACGAACCGGGTCGTCGAAGGCATCGCCAAAACCGGAAAGCCGGTCGAAGGGTTCGCCATCGAACGCAACGGCGACATCCAGACGATCGCCGCGGCGTCGCGCAAGGCGAAGGAATTTCTCCAGTGGGCGTCGGAAATCCGCCGGGAACCCTGCGACATCTCGGATCTATGGGTC
>Ga0066187_1000391_pt1 | contig 15426 bp, 13 predicted proteins | sample WorMetexBAHAMAS1_FD_58706 | JGI IMG/M metagenome (GOLD analysis project Ga0066187, IMG submission 58706) | Marine gutless worms symbiont microbial communities from Max Planck institute for Marine Microbiology, Germany - Inanidrilus exumae... | ecosystem: Host-associated > Annelida > Digestive...
GAACCGGTACCGGTTCAGGTACCACGGGAGGGCCCATTATTTTATCATAGGCGAGATGGGACTTGGAAAAACCTAAGAACGATCTTTTTATCATAATTCAACCCTTTGTTAGTAGCAACTGGGATGGGGTGATCTAAAATAATTAGATAACACGGAATCCTTCTGAACTTACATAACATGGCAGGCCGAGCAGTTTTCGGACCCTTCTCCCGGGCCGGCCCCGAATTCTACGTGGCATCCGATACACTGCTGGTGAAAAGCATCCGAACGTTTGACCACATCCTCGTCCTCAGAATCGGCTTCATGACATTCGCTACAGGAACCGGCATCGGCATATTCATCCTCTTCGAGGGTGTGGTGGCAATCACCGCACGAAATGCCGTACCCGGAGATGTCGCTGTGTGTTTTATGATCAAATATTACATTTCCTGCGGAAGCTTTCAGCAGCAACCTCACGGGAGCCTCGGGTGTGGGGGCTGAAAAAGCGGCGTAACTGAAAACGCCCACAATGAATAAAACGATAGCCAGTCTGTAAGCCAGCTTAAGCTGTTGCTCCGATGTCATCGAACTGGAAATCCTTTCAACTTTCAGGGTGTTAATCGGGAGGTATAAAAAAACAAGCACCGTCTACCACAATGCGTTTTACCTTTCAAGCAATTTTTCGAAACACAGGGCGGGACCACCACCTGTAAATGGCAGGGCTTTTTCTTTCCCCTAAAAATATTCATTGAAAGTTTTGAAAAGAAATATTATAGCGTGCCTGATTTTAAGATATCGGAACACTCACAGCATCCATCGGAGAGGACTAAAAGGGAGTGTCCTATATGATTAAAGGGGGATGAGAATGAACAGATTTCGATTGGTAGTTTTGGGTATGATTATCATTCTGCTTTGCGGCGGTACATGGGTGACGGCTTCGGAGGAATCGGAGGAATCCCTGTGCATACCCATGGGGATTATTGCCTTGGAACCGCCTGAAGAGGTGGAAGCAAAGCGCGCCCACGTTGAATTTCCACATTCCGTTCATTTCGACTACAATTGTCAGGCCTGTCACCACAAATGGGAAAAAGAGGATGAGATCTTGGGGTGCATGACATCCGGTTGCCACGACCTGACAGAATCCCCAAAAGCCGAAAACGGCGGCAAGGTGGATCCTGAAGAAGCGATCCTGTATTACAAAAAGGCCTATCATGCGCTGTGCATCGGATGTCACAAGAACATCAACGAGAAAAACAAGGCCCTTGCCACATCGGGTGCAGCCCTGACCCTTAAACTGAGCAACAGCGGCCCGACCAGCTGCAAGGCGTGCCACCCCAAAGAGTAAATCCGCATCCGGAAGCGGGCAGTTTCCTACTCGGAACCATTCCCCGGACCGGGCAGATGGCCAGATCCGCAGATACCGCATCGACTGCAGTCCTTCATCGGGCAGGGTGGCGACACCCTGCCTTTTTTAGCCCGCTTGTATTCTTCTGCCAGGTAAGACTTGGCAACTCCATGATCCAGAAAATCCCAGGGCAGCACCTCCTCAAGTGGCCGTTTTCGGGTGGCGTAAAAGCGTGTTGCATCAGAAAACCGTTTCAGCGTTCCCGGCCACGTCGAACCCGTTCGAAGAAAATAGGCCAGTATCTCCGAGACCTTTCGGTCTCCCCTTGACAGAAGTGCCTGAACGACATCACGGCCGACGGGATCTGTTTTTATCGACACGTTGGCCTCTCGCCTTAATCCCTGTTTGACATATTTAAACTTTTTTTTCAGCGTCCTAGTATCGTCCATGGCCGCCCACTGGAACGGGGTCATCGGTTTGGGCACGAAGGCGTTGAGGCTGATGGTGATAGTCCCAATACGTCGGCGGGATCGGCTCGATTCCAGAAATTGTGCTTTCACACGTCTGCACAACCGGACGATGGCCTCTACGTCTTCCATGGTTTCCGTGGGGAGCCCCACCATGAAGTAAAGCTTCAGATTGGGAATGCCGCCTTCTACCAGAAGGGCCGCGGCATTTAACAGATCCGCCTCGGTAATCCCCTTGTTGATCACACGGCGCATCCGTTCCGATCCAGCATCAGGCGCCAGAGTGGCGGTTTTGACCCGGCTTTTCCGAAGAACCCGGACAAACGCTTCATTCATGGCGTCGGTCCTAAGGGAACTGAAGGATAGCACCATGTCACTTTGAAGCGCCTTTTTACACAATGTCTCTAAACCCGGCAGATCACTTACTGCGGTACTGACCAGCCCGACTCGATCGGTCAATGTCAACCCTTCGGCCACGCACCGCTCGAGAAGATCCATCGGCCGGAATCTCGGCGGCCGGTATACGAAGCCGGCGCTGCAGAATCGGCAACCGTGGGGGCAACCCCTGGCCACTTCGATGAGAAATGTTTCCTTAAACGTCGTATGGGGCGTCAGTACCGATGTGGTGGTGGGACAGTCCTTAAGATCCGCGACAAACCTTCTTAGGATTGTCTCCGGCACCTCACAGACCGGTCGGAAACGTTTGAGCGTTCCGTCGGAATGATAGGCAGGTTCATAAAAAGCCGGGACATAGACCCCTTCTATGTTGCGGGCCATATCCCGCAAGCCTTTTTTCCTGCTGTTCCCGGGATCATAGAGATTGAAAAACTCGGAAAGGATCGCCTCTGCCTCTCCTATTAGAAAGCAATCGACAAAGGGGGCGATGGGTTCGGGGTTCAGGAAACAGGCGACCCCTCCGGCCAGCACCAAAGGATGGGGGGTTATCCTTTCTGCTGACCGAAGGGGAATACCCGCATTTTGCAGGATCGATAAAAGGTTGGGAAAATCGTTCTCAAAGGAGATGGAAAAGGCAATGATGTCGAACTCGCGAAGGTGCCTGCCAGACTCAATGGATCGGATCGATAAGCTTCCTTTTTCCTCCGGCAGGAATACCCGTTCACACAGGACGTGATCGATGTCGTTAAGCAGCCGGTAAACCGTCTGAAATCCGAGATTGGACATCCCCACCGGGTAATGGTTGGGATATACCAGGCCGACATGGATACGGCCTTTCCAGCCTTTCCTGACGGCTCCGGTTTCATCTTCCTGAAATGTGGTTGACGGGCGACCCATGGCAGACGGTGTTCAGGCGGCAATCATCAGATGACCATTCGCCCTTCCCCGATACGGCAATCCGCACCACAACAGCGGCAGCCACACCTTTGGTGTGTCGTAATAAGGTCCGGATGCCCCATTGTATTGAACCCGCAGGGCATCGCACGGATGGCCGGGGATCGGCGGGCGCGGTACCCTAATCCGCCTTCCTTCTTAAAAAGGTTGGAATATCGAGATCGTTGTCGATGATCAGGCCCTTATAGCCCCGGTAGGTGGCGCCCCCTTCCTCTCCGACCGCCTCCTGCTGCCGGATGAACGTCGGTTCATCATAGTTGATGGCATTTTGTAGATCAGCAGGGGTGATATCCCGTATCTTGCCCCTCAGCGCAGGATCCCGATGTCCCGATCCGGGGGCGATGGTACTTGGTCCCGCACCGATACCGGTGGCAATCACGGTCACCCGCATCTCATCTCCCAGTTCCTCATCCAGGGCCTGGCCCCAAATGATCTCCGCATCCTCGCCCACCTCTTCGAAGATGGCATCGGAAGCTTCGGTCATCTCCTCCATGGTGATGTCGCTGGTGCTGGTGATGTTCATCAGGACACCCTTGGCACCCGATATGGAAATATCCTCCAACAGCGGATGGGAAATCGCGAGCCGGGATGCTTCCTTGGCCCGGTTTTCACCGCTGGCGATGCCGATGCCCATGATGGCCATCCCCGCTTTGCTCATGGTGGTCCGGACATCGGCAAAGTCGAGGTTCACAAGACCCGGCTTCATGATCAGGTCCGTGATCCCCTGGACTGAATGGACCAATATCTCATCCGCTTTTTTGAACATGTCCACCATTTTGGCATTTTTCGAGGCAAGCCCCCTGAGCCGGTCATTGGGAATCGTGATCACGGTATCGGCAACCTCTTTCAACTGGGCAATCCCCTCTTCCGCCTGCCGCATTCGTTTTTTCCCTTCAAAGGAAAACGGTTTGGTGACGACTGCAACCGTCAGAGCTCCGATATCTTTGCATATTTCCGCAATTACCGGTCCTGCCCCGGTACCGGTGCCGCCACCGAAACCGGCGGTGATGAAGACCATGTGACAATCTCCCAGGGCTTCCCTGATGTCACTATCGGTTTCAAGGGCGGCTTCCCGTCCGATTTGGGGATTGGAGCCGGCACCCAGCCCTTCGGTGAGTTCACCGCCAATCTGAAGCTTCATCATCGCCTTGGATTGCTCAAGGGCCTGGGCATCGGTATTGGCTGCAATAAACTGAACCCCCTGAAGATTGGAGGAAATCATGTTATTGATGGCGTTCCCGCCGGCTCCCCCAACACCAATGACCTTGATTTTTGCCGATTTTTCGTTTTCAACCAGAGTAAATGACATTTCCCCCCCCTTTTCCGTGGTTAAATCGTTTCCTGTTTCTGTATGAAATAATCTCAACTGTTGCATGGTCGGTTGCCTGTTTGTCCACTCCAGGTTCAAGGCAAATGGCCGACGTCCGCGCAACGGGCGGTCGCCACGCCATCACATCACTTCTCGAAACCACCGTTTCATCCGGTTGATGATGCGGTTGAAAATGTTGGCGTCCCGGATCCGGAATTTCTTGTCCGGTCTGTGTTTCGCGCCGTATAAAACCAGCCCCACACCGGTGGCGTACATGGGGTTGCTGACCACGTCCACCAGCCCGCCGATACCCATTGGCTTGCCTAGACGGGTGGGGGCGTTGAACACCGATTCTGCCACTTCCGTAAGACCATCCAGGAGCGCGGAGCCCCCTGTGACGACCACTCCGGAGGTCATGGCGTTTTCCATACCCGCCCTGAAAATCTCCCGTTGGGTCAGGGTGAACACCTCCTCTACCCGCGGTTCGAGAATCTCTCCTAAAATTTGACGGGGCAGCTTGCGCGGTTTTCGCCCGCCGATGCCGGGTACCTCGATGGTCTCGTCGTTGCTGATATTTCGGGTCACGCAGGTCCCGAACTTCTTTTTGATCTTTTCCGCCTCGGCCATGGGCGTCTGGAGACCGATGGCGATATCGTTGGTTAGGTTGTGCCCCCCAAGGGCCAGGACGAAAGTGTGCCGGATATTCTTATTTGCAAAGATGGCCAGATCGGTGGTGCCCCCCCCCAGATCGAGAAGCGCCGTCCCCTGTTCCCGCTCTTCATCCGTGAGCACCGCCTCGCTTGACGCGAGGGGCTCTAATACGATATCGCAGACATCCAGGCCGGAGCGGTTGGCGCATTTGACGATGTTATGGGCGGAGGTGACCGCCCCGGTGACGATGTGGATTTTAGCCTCGAGTCTCACTCCCGCCATACCCACCGGATTCTGGATTCCGTCCTGATCATCCACGATGAATTCCTGGGGCAACACGTGGATCACCTCCCGATCCATAGGGATGGCAACGGCGCGTGCCGCATCGATCACCCGGTCCACATCGGTCTGGGTCACTTCCGGCCCTTTGATGGCGACGATGCCCCGGCTGTTGAAGCTGGTAATGTGACCTCCTGCAATTCCGGCGTAGACGGAGGATATTTCGCATCCCGCCATCAGCTCCGCCTCCTCAACCGCTTTCTGGATCGATTCCACGGTGGAGTCGATGTTCACAACCACCCCTTTTCGCAATCCGATGGAAGGGTGGGTGCCGATGCCGATGATGTTGATCTCATTGCCGGATATCTCGCCGACAACGGTACAGATTTTGGTAGTGCCGACATCCAAACCGACAATGATCTCCTCTTTTTCATGCATATCAGGCCTCCTCCTGCTTTCGGTCGGTCGGCTCGGTCCCGGCCGGCGTTACGACGATTCGATTTAAATTGTTCAGATCGATGGAATCCAGATGGGAAAAGCGGTTTCTCGTCTCAAGAAAGATCAACACATTCCCGAGCTTGTCGAGCTTTTCCCGGTATCCGTCATAGCCGACCTTGATTGCGCCCATCCGTTCCATGGCGTAGAGCGTCAGGCCGATCTCCCGGTCCACATCGATACGTTTGATCATCCGGTTGGGAAGGATGCTGTTTTTCATTCTCCCAAGGTGCAAAACGGATATCACCGCTTTGAAAGGCTTGCTCATCGCTTTATCGCTCACGTTGATGTCTGCAAATGACAACCCGGTCACCAGCGGCAGCCCCTTGGGATCCGATGCCTTGAGTTCTTTGAAAATCTCCCCTTTTGTATTGACGATAAATTTCCGCCCCAGGTCCAGAACAGCCATTGGCACATGCTCTTTGATGCGTACGATGACGGTGTCTGGAAGTTCGCGGCTCACAGAGGCATCGGCGATGAGGGGATGCGCCAGGAGCCTTTTCCTGGCCAGCGAGAGATTGAGTGCTAATATGTTGGTCCCCTCTCGAATACCCGCCTGTTGAAGGACTTTACGAGAATTCAGACGGGAGGTACCCTCAACGGACACCTGCTTGGCCCTGAAATACTCGCACTGGGTCATATAGTCATGACCGAAAATAAAGATAAAACTCATGGCGGCCATCATCAGCGTGCCCCCGATGATCTTTCCAAGCAATACGAAGGGCCGATTCATCCGGCTTTTATTTTTGACCCGGGGTCTTTTATACCGATTCCCTCGTTTTTTTCTTTTAACTCCCGACAATTTGAACCTCGAATTCCAGATCGATTGCATATCGTGCGGCCACTTCCGATTGGATCAACCTGGCCAGTTCCAGGATATCCGTTGCTGTGGCATCACCCCTGTTCACGATATAATTGGCGTGTTTTGTGGACACTTCCGCCCCACCGATCCGTCGTCCCTTCATTCCAACCCGGTCGATGAGCTCGCCTGCGCTCATCCCGGTTTTCGGATTCTTAAAAAAACAACCGGCACTGGGTTGATGCATCGGCTGCGCTTTCCGGCGCGCGTCCAGCCGTTTTTCCACCAGGGCCTTCAGCAATTCGGCATCCCCCCGTTTAAATAAGAGACACGCTTCTAGGACCGCGGGAAAAACACCCTGCCCGTCTGTCTCCGGATCGCGAAAGGAGAGTCGGCGGTATTTAAAGATCAACTGATCCCTTGGCATCTCCTGAAGCCTTCCCTTCCGGTCCATTATCCGAATCGATTCCACCACATCGGCCATGGCCCCCTCTGGGGTACCGGCATTCATCATCACCGCCCCACCCAGTGTGCCTGGGATCCCTGCAGCAAAGGTCAATCCGTCCAACCCGTTTTGGGTTGCATACCGGCAAAGGGATGGAAGCTTCACCCCCGCCCCGGCTGTCACCCGAACGTATGGACTTTTCGACGGATGCTGCCGTAGGGTGCCAAATCCCCTGCCCAGGAGCATGAGCAATCCCCTGACGCCGTCGTCCAACACCAACAGGTTGGTACCGTCCCCGATCACCCGCCATGGTATCCCGTGCAGTTCGGCCAGGCGGATCACTTCCGCCATCTCTTCCGGGTTGTCCGGACGTGCCAGAATGTCCGCCGGCCCCCCAACCTTGAAGTAGGTATGACGGTTCATCGGGGCTTTGAATTGAACGCGCGTCCCCAAAAGGGCTGTCAGGCGCTGCGATAGCGGTTCAGGTCCTGTCATATTGTTTCCGTTGTTCCAGTATGGTTTCCCCCACCTGCCACACGTCTCCGGCCCCCAACGTCAGCAGAATATCACCGGGTGCCAATATCTTTTCTAGTTGTTGAACGGCATCCTCAAAATCATCGGCACAAAGCACCTGCTTATGCCCATGTGCGGCGATGCCCTTGCAGAGGCTGCCGGCCTCGACCCCTTCGATGGGGGCTTCACTGGCCGCATAGATGGGGAGGACCACCAGGACATCCGATTGATAAAAAGCGCGGGTGAATTCATCAAAAAGAGCCTGGGTGCGCGTATACCTGTGGGGTTGAAAAACGACCACCTTGCGCCTATCCGGCCAGCTCGTGTTCACTGCTTGAAGGGTCGTCCGGATCTCCGTGGGGTGGTGCCCGTAATCATCCACCACCGTGATGCCGCCTGTTTTCCCTTTGATCTCGATTCGGCGGGCCACCCCTTTTAGCCCCTCCAGGGCGCTCCGGATGGTTGCAAAAGGAATACCCAGTTCCACCCCCACCACAATACTCGCCAGGGCATTGTAGACGTTGTGCTCACCGGGCAGGTTCAGGGTGATCTTGCCCAGACGCCCATCCGGTCCATGGATGGTAAAACGACTTTTGAGCCCTTCGAATACCACTTCAACGGCTTTGAAATCTGCCTGGCTGCTGAGTCCGTATGTGGTGAAACGCTTTTTCATTTTCGGCAATAGGGCCTGTACATGATCGTTGTCCAGACATAAAACCGCCAGCCCGTAAAAAGGAATCCGGTCTAAAAAATTGAAAAATGTCTCTTTTATCTCTTCAATATCTTTATAAAAATCGAGATGTTCCTGATCGATATTGGTAACCACCGCGATGGTGGGCGAAAACTTCAGGAAAGACCCGTCACTCTCATCCGCTTCGGCCACCAAATACTCCCCCTGACCCAATACGGCGTTGGTACCGATACTTTTGAGCTTTCCCCCGATCACCACGGTAGGATCAAGGCCGCCTGCTGCCAGAAGGTCGGCAACTAGAGAGGTAGTGGATGTTTTGCCGTGGGCACCTGCGATGGCGATGCTGTATTTCAGTCGCATCAACTCTGCGAGCATCTCCGCTCTTGGAATGACCGGGACCGCGGCCTGCCGGGCCGCAGCGACCTCAGGGTTGTCCAGGCCCACAGCGGAAGAGGTCACCACCACATCCGCAGCTCCAATGTGCCTCGTGTCATGCCCCAAAAACACTTTGCCGCCGAGGTTTTCCAGTCGACGGGTAATATCGGAACGCTTGAGGTCGGAACCGGAAACCTGGTATCCGAGATTGAGTAAAAGCTCGGCGATACCGCTCATGCCGATGCCCCCGATTCCAACAAAATGGATGTGATATTTTTTCTGGTACATGTTCCTGCCCCCTATCGGAATTTAAGCGGTCCTAAGAATCGGCCGTCCCCGGTCCGCTTTGAGCAGTCGATAGCATTTTTGTACAATCTTTTCTGCGGCATCCGGATGTCCCAGTTGCCGTGTGTCGGCTGCCATTTGTTTCAGACGATCCGGATGGGAACGATAATAAGTGATGGCATCTGCCAGTCTTTTCCCGGTTGCATCCCTCTCTTCGATCATATCGGCGGCCCTATTGTCGGACAATGTCCGTGCGTTGAGCACCTGGTGGTTGTCCGCTGCGTGGGGAAAGGGGATAAACAGTACGGGTTTCCCAAGTGCGGTGACCTCTGCAACGGTGGTGGCACCCGCCCTGCAAACGACCAGATCAGCCATGCGATACGCATCGGCCATATTTTCGAAAAAAGGCTTTACCCGATGGGTCACACCCGCTTTTCGATAGGCTTTGGCGACAAAATCCGCATCTTTTGCGCCGGTCTGATGAACCAGACGGTACCGTCTTTTTTCTTCGAGTAACCCGGCCGCCTCCGCCATGGCCAAGTTGATGGCATGTGCCCCCTGACTGCCGCCCAGTATCAATACAGTAAACGGGTCGCCTGCGGATTCCTGGATTTTCCCCTCCAACCGATTCTCTCCTCCGCTAAGAATGGAACGTCTCACGGGATTTCCCGTCATTTCGGCCTTTTTTTCCGGGAGACGTCGTCGCGTCTTTTCAAAGGAGATAAACACCCGATCGGCAAACCGTGCGAGGATCCGATTGGTCACCCCGGGCAGCAGATTCTGTTCATGCAAAACGATCCGACATCCCATCAGATATCCCCCCACCGAAACCGGCCCGGCTGCGTAACTGCCCACACCAAGGATCAAATCGGGTCTGAATCGTTTGAGAATACGCATCGATATGAAGATCCCCAGAGGAATCTTCAGGGCAGCGCGGGCCTGCCGCCACAAACCCCGTCCCTTGATGCCTTCTGCCGGTATGGTTTCCAGTTTCAACCCCTCTTTCGCCAAGGTTCTTTTTTCAAACGCATTGCCCGTGCTGACAAACAGCACGCGATTTTCCCGGTTAACAGAGAGAAATTCATGTGCGATGGCCACGGCGGGAAACAGGTGCCCTCCCGTCCCGCCGCCGGCAATCACCACCCGCATGGGGAAAAAAGACGCCCCTTTTTGACCGTGCCGTGCGGTTCCGATTGTCTCATTGACGCGCATTGTCTGCTATTCACCCTAACCTCTCGATTTGGCCGCAACCCGGACTTTGTCGGTAGAATGGCTGGATCCGATATTCATCAGAATTCCCACCGATGCCATGCTGATCAGAAGGGAGGTTCCGCCGTAGCTTAGAAAGGGCAGCGTCAGGCCCTTGGTCGGTAAAAGCCCCAATGTCACAGCCATATTGACACAGATCTGAAGGCCCAGTGCCGTGGTCAGGCCGATGGCCAGAAACGCCCCAAAGAGGTCCCTTGTGCTGCGGGAAATGACGATGCCCCGCCACAGGACCAACGTGTACAAAATCAGTATAAACAGAACACCATAGAGTCCCAGTTCCTCACCGATAACGGAGAAGATAAAATCCGTATGGGGTTCTGGCAGATAGAAAAGTTTCTGATATCCCTTTCCGATGCCGGTACCCCACAACCCTCCGGTACCAAAGGCCATGAGGGAATGGGTGATCTGGTAGCCCTCATCAGCCTGATACTGCCATGGATCCAGAAAGCTCATGATCCGGCGAATCCGGTACTCCGCATGAAACATCAGGAAATATCCGGCTGGCAGGGCCACCACCAGCACCGACAGCAAGTGGATCAACCGGACCCCCCCTACAAACAGCATGATCCAGGTGATGGCGAAAAGGAGCACCACCGATCCGAAATCGGGTTGCATCATAATCAGAATTGAAAAGGCGCCAAGAACCAGGATGTGCGGCAGGAACCCCACGGAAAACTCTTTGATCCTTTCCTGTTTCTTATTCATCGAATACGCCAGAAAGACGATAAGGGCGAATCGCGCGAACTCCGACGGCTGAAAACTGAGCCCGGCGAATCTCAGCCACCGGGCCGATCCTCCCGCGGAGTAGCCGAAATCGGACAACTGGATGGCCATGAGCAGGCAAAACGCCAAAATCAGAAGCGGATAGGTCAACGGCCGATACAGGCGATAGGGCACATGGGTGAACACCACCAACGTCACAATCCCTGCAAGGGCGAAGAGCCCCTGTTTTTTCAGAAAAAAGTAGTCGGTACCATATTTTTTCAGCGCCAGGGCCGAACTGGCGCTGTATACCATGACGATCCCGACGCCCACGAGAAACAGCACCGGAAAAAGGAGCTTGATATCGTAAACCGTCATGGGGGATGTCTGTTCTCGTTTTCCCATTTTTTCAGCTCAATCGCGCAACTGCCGCCTTGAATGCTGCGCCTCTTTTTGCATAATCTGCATACATGTCAAAACTGGTGCAACCCGGAGACAGCACCACTGCATGACCCGGTCCGGCAAGCCCGGCTGCCTTGCCGACCGCCTCCTCCATGGATCCAGCCAATGCAATACCCACATGCCGATCCAGGGCGCGGGCGATGGTCTCTTTTGCCTCACCCATCAGAACCAGATGCTTGACATGGCGGCGGATATTCTCCGACAAAATCCCGAAATTCCCCCCCTTGTCGCGCCCGCCCATGATCAGGATGACCGGCCGGTTGAAGCTCTCAAGGGCACGTTTCACGGCATCCACATTGGTTGCCTTTGAGTCGTTGTAAAAATCGATCCCATTTCGGGTCTCTACCAGTTCCAGGCGATGTTCGGGGGGCATAAAATCATCCAAAGCACCCTGAATGCCCTCCCGGGTGCCGCCGGCGACAAAAGCAGCCAGGGCAGCCGCACCAGCGTTCTCAAAATTGTGCTGTCCGTGAAAATCGACACGGCCCAGATCCAGGCGAATGTTCCGATCCGTTCCCAACGACCGGCAGCTGAAATCACCGGGTATGCGGATGTCGATCCTATCGCCGCTGATAAGCGCCCCTCCTTTTAAGAGATCGGGAGTGTTGAAATACAGTTTTTGGGAAACCACGTCCTGACACACCTTACCGGCAACTGGGTCCGCATCATTGAGGATGGCTATGTCTTTGGCGGACTGGTTCTCGAAGAGCCGCGCTTTGGACCGGGCATAGCCCATAAAATCGGGATACCGGTCCAGGTGGTCCTCGGTGATGTTCAGCAGTACGCCCACATCCGGTCTGAAAGCACGAATGGTGTCCAATTGAAAGCTACTCACCTCCACAACAATTACCTCTGCACTTTGACCCCCATTGGCATACCCGATCAGGGGATTCCCAATGTTGCCACCCACAAAAACCGCGACACCCGACCGCCGGAGCATCTCTCCGATGAGTAGGGTAACGGTTGTCTTGCCATTGGTACCGGTCACGGCGACTATGGGCTCTTGGATAAAACGGGAACCCAGTTCAATTTCACCGATCACCGGCACCCCCCGTCCGGCAGCCTCAGTAAGGGGCCCGATGGTGTGGGGCACCCCCGGGCTCACAACGATCAGATCCGCCTTTTTGAATGATCCCGGATCGTGGCCGCCGACCTCCACCGCCACGCCCATTTTTTTCAAATCCGCTGCTGCCCGCCCGATCTCTTGTTCCGTGGCGGAGTCAGTGACCGTTACCACCGCCCCCTTGCTGCTTAGAAAGGCAGCGGCGGCGGCACCGGATCTACCGAGGCCGACAACCAGGATTTTTTTATGAAGCAGTTCCATACCCGTGTTCACAGATCCATTGACAGGTTACCTGAGCTTCAGGGTGCTCATGGAAAGCAGGGCCAACGCAATGGCGATGATCCAAAACCGCACAATCACCTTGGGCTCCGGCCAGCCTTTCAGTTCAAAGTGGTGATGCAGCGGCGCCATTCGGAAAATGCGCCGCCCGTTGGTCATCTTGAAAAAACCGACCTGAAAGATGACCGACAGGGTTTCGATGACAAAAAGCCCGCCCACCAGGACCAGCAGGATCTCCTGCTTGGTGATCACCGCCACGGCACCGATGGCGCCGCCAAGGGACAAGGACCCCACATCCCCCATGAATATCTGGGCGGGATAGGCATTGAACCATAGAAAGCCCAGTCCGGCCCCTGCCATGGCACCGCAGAAGATGGCGATCTCCCCGCAACCCGAAATAAAATTGATCTGGAGGTACTGCGCGATTCTCGCATGTCCCGTCACATAGGCAAACACCATGTAGGTGGCCGATGCGATGATAAAAGGACCGATGGCAAGCCCGTCCAATCCGTCCGTCAGGTTGACGGCATTGGAGGTCGCGATGATCACCAGAGCGGCAAACAGGATGTATCCCCAACCCAGTTCGGGATTGATGTTCTTGAAAAATGGCACGGTGACGGCCGTGGGAAAGGTCTTGCTCGCATAGAGCATCCCGCCGGTGGATAGCGCAAACACCCACTGGAGAATGAATTTAACGGGCCCGCTCAGCCCTTTATTCCGTTTTTTAATCTGCATGAGATAGTCATCGGCAAACCCGATGGCCCCCATCCCGAGGGTGACCCAGATCATGATCCACACGTACCGGTTGGTCAGATCGGTCCACAGCAGTGTGGAAAGGGTAATGGAAAACAGGATCAAAAGCCCTCCCATGGTGGGGGTTCCCGCCTTTCCCTTGTGGGATTCGGGGCCCTCTTCGCGAATATACTGTCCGACCTGCAGGGCGGACAGCTTGCGAATCACCCAGGGGCCCAGGATAAAACAGATGATAAAAGCGGTTAGGCTGGCATAGATCATCCGGAACGTAATGTAACGGACGACATTGAACGCCGAAAAAGTTTCTCTAAGCGGGTATAGAAGGTGATAGAACATATTGTGGTTTCGGGTTACAGGTTATGAGTTAAGGGTTGCGGACCGTTTTTATTGAGTATGCGTCACGGTCTCTGCCCAGCGTTTGAGTCCATCGACCACCGTTTCCATTTTCATTCCCCTGGAGCCTTTGACCAGCACCCAGTCTCCGGGTTGAAGCCGGTCAGTAAGATCGCTTAAAATCTCCTCCTTGCCGCCGATGAATATGCGGCCCGGATCCATCTTTTCCCCGGCAGCGCCCGTTGCGACCGATTCCGCGAACGCCCCGGTGATGTAAAGTCGGGTCACACCCGACCGACCGGCTGCCGCTCCGATATCCTGATGAAGGGCATCGGCATGTTTGCCGAGTTCCAGCATGTCGCCCACCACCAGGATCGCCCTCTGGTCACCCCGCAGGGAGGAAAGGGTTTCGATGGCGGACCGCATCGATCCGGGATTGGCGTTGTAGGTATCATCCACCACCCGGATACCGCTTCCCAGTTTTATCAGATTCAACCGTTTCCCCACCGGTCGGAACGATTCCAGCCCCTGTTTGATCTCATGAACGGTCAGACCCAATTCGTGGCCCGCCGCTGCCGCGCCGGCGGCGTTTGCCACCATAAAGGCGCCCGTGGTCTTGAGCCGGATTCGGGTGGCATCCCCGCCGATATGGAGGCGAAATGAAACCCCGCCTGCATCCGCCGCAATGTCGCTGGCCCGGACGTGGGATCTTTGCGAACTGCCGAAAAAAAGGACCTTACGGCCAGCGGCCCGGTTGTCAAGCCCGGCAACCCTTTTGTCATCGGCATTCAGCACAACGGTACCGCGGGTTGAAATCGTTTCTAAAAGTTCGGCTTTGGCCTCTTTCACCCCATCAATGGAGCCGACTCCCTCAAGGTGGGCCGGCCCGATATTGGTGATCATCCCGATATCCGGCCGGCAGATTTGACCGAGCCTGCGGATCTCCCCCGGATGGTTCATCCCCAGTTCCAAGACCGCCAGCCGGTGCCGACGGGAAAGGGCCAGCAGGGTCAACGGCAACCCGATTTCATTGTTGAAGTTTCCCTGAGGCACCAGGGTTTCATACCGCTGGGACACCACTGCGGCAGCCATCTCCCGGGTGGTGGTTTTGCCGTTGGAACCGGTAATGGCCACCACCGTAATTCCGGCGCGTTTCCGGTTGTAGGCCGCAAGGGCTCCCAATGCAGCGGTGGTCTCCTTTACGGTAATGCAGGTGATTCCTTTTCTTTCCCATCGATCGGTCTGGGATGCCGCCTTGCTGGTGTTTTCAACAATAATCCCCGCAGCGCCCCCTTCGGCCACAGCGTCAACGAATGTATGACCGTCATGCACCTCACCTTTGATGGCGACAAAAAGATCCGTTTTTGAGATCGATCGCGAATCGATGGCAATACCATCAAATCTCCCGCCCCCTCCTGAAGACCGGACGGTGCCGCCCGTGGCCATGCAGATCTCTTCGGTGGTCCAAGGTATACCGGTCATTGGATCTTTCCCTTTCGAAAAGGGGTGTCGCCGCAGAGACGCGGAGGGCGTGGGGATCGACACACTTTATACCGACGGGAAGATGAGCATCGGTACAAAG
>Ga0066187_1000393_pt1 | contig 15374 bp, 10 predicted proteins | sample WorMetexBAHAMAS1_FD_58706 | JGI IMG/M metagenome (GOLD analysis project Ga0066187, IMG submission 58706) | Marine gutless worms symbiont microbial communities from Max Planck institute for Marine Microbiology, Germany - Inanidrilus exumae... | ecosystem: Host-associated > Annelida > Digestive...
CGGCGACGTCGCCGAATTTGATGATCTTCATCGCCGCCGAGGCCGAGGTCTTGAAGATAGCCTCGTAGGTGAAGTCGCCGCTGCCCGTGGCGACGCCAGTCTGCGTGATCGAAATCGAATCGTTCGATCCGTCGAAGGTCAGCACGGTGCCGAGGTCCAGCGTGATGGTGCCGTCCGTGAACTCGATGTTGTGGATGCCGCGGAGCGTGTCCGTGCCGTCGTCGCCGTCGGTGCCCGACGCCGTGTCGACCACCTGTTGCGATCCATTGCTTTGGCCGATGGAGTAGCCGGTCATGGCGCCCAGCATCACAGCCGTGTCGTCGTCGTCGCCGCCGGTGAGAATGTCGCTGCCGGTATTGCCCTTGAGCCGGTCGGCGCCGTGATCGCCGAGGATATCGTCGTTGCCGGCCCCGCCGTCGATGGTATCGGCACCATCGCCGCCGTCGAGCGTGTCGTTGCCGGCGCCGCCGGTGATGACGAGCGTGCCGTCCAACTCGTTGACGCCGTCGATCTCGACCGCATTGGCCGCCGTTGTCACCGCCGAGGCGTCGATGGTCAGGGTCTCACCGGAGGCCACGTTGGCGTCGTTCAGCGTGATGTCGTAGGCGGCGTCGGTATTCAGCGTCCAGGTCTCCCAGCCGCTGACATTGGCCAGCTCCGTCGAGGTCAGGGTGTCGCCGCCGACGAACAGCAGGGTATCGGTGCCGGTGCCGCCTGAATAGGTGCCGCCGGAGATGTCGGTGGAGTTGGACGTGATGGTGTCGGCGCCGGTGCCGCCGGTGACGATCTCGACGAAATTGAGGGTCAGGCTGTTGGTGCCGTTGAACAGCACGACACTGTCGTTGTTGCCGCCTTGCAGGTTGTAGTTGCCGCCGGTGAGCGCCGCGCCCAGGGTCACGGCTTCGTCGCCGGCCCCACCGGTCAGGTTTTCGATGGCGGAAACGGTGACCGACCCGCCGTCGCTGTCCAATGTGATGCTGTCGGTACCGGCGTTGCCGACGATGGTCTCCGTGTCCTCGACCGTTAGCGTGTTGGTGCCGTTGGCCAGGTTGAGGATATCGGTGCCGCCCTGCAGGTCGATGGTATTACCCGACTGAGCGTTCTCAAGGGTCAGGGTGTCGGCGGAGACGATACCGCCCCGGACCGTTTGGGTATTGGCGATGGAACCGGTGTTCACACCGCCCAGCAGGTTCAGGGTGTCGGCACCGCCACCGAGATCGATAGAGCTGCCGCTTGCCATTGCGGTACTCAGAAAAATGTTATCAAGGCCGTTACCGCTAGTCACGGTTTCCGCATTGTAGATCTTGAGGAGTTGGTTGGAGTTGCCGACGGTGGACAGGTTGATAGTGTCGGTGCCAGCGCCCATGTCGAAGGTGACTGAAGCCAAGCCTAGGCCAGCGGAAATGTTGAGGGTATCGTCGCTCCCCGTCGCCGTGGTGACCTCGACACTGCTGGGCCGGATCGTATTGGTTCCTGCGGCCAGGTTCAGCGTATCGGTCCCTCCACTAAGGCTGATGGTCAGGCCCGTGGTTGTTGCCGTCAGGGTCACCGAATCGGCTGAACTGCCGCCGTTGACGGTTTCCACCGCCGACATGCTGCTCACCGTCTCGCCGCTGTCGGAGAGCGTCACCGTATCGGTGCCGGAGCCGCCCAAGATGGTCTCGATGCTGGTCACCGTCACCGACTGACCGCCGGCCAGGAGCGCCAGGCGGTCGGAACCGCCGCCGCCGTCGACGGTCTCGACGTTGGCGATGGCGATGCCGTCGGCGGATCCACTCATGGTGATGGTGTCGGTGCCGCCGCCGAGGTCATATTGCCGAGTGCGACTGCCGCTGAACTGGGTGATGTCGTTGAAGAACTGGGAATCGGCCGTCACCACATCGTTGCCGCTGCCGCCGTTGACGACCTCGATGTCCTCCCAGGCGCTGAAGGTGTTGTTGGCGTTGGCGAGATTGACCGTATCCGTCGAGCCGCCGCCGCCCATGCGCAGCGCCACGCCGGTGATGCCGTTGGCCAGTGTAAAGGTATCGCCGCTGGCGGCGCCGGTGATCGATTCGATGTTGGTGACGGCGAACGTGGTCGAACCGCCGGACAGGTTGATGTGGTCGGTGCCCCCGCCGCCGTCGACGGTGTCGGCCGACGTGCCGGTGCCGCTGACGGTGAGCGTGTCGGCGCCGGAACTGCCGAACAGGAGATCGGCGTTAGCGGTAAAGGTGTAGCTCGCCGTACCCGAATAGTTGACCACCGTATCGCCGCTGGCAGTGACCAGGAAATCATCGGCGCTCAAGGTCCCGGACAGACCGGTCAGGCCGATCTCCATGTCCTTGTTGCCGTCGCCGCTGGCGTCGATCTCCAGGATATCGTCGGACGTGTTGAATCGCGCCGACGAATTGCCGCCGCCGGTGAACCCGTCTCCATAGGTGCTGACGTAGGAAAAGGTGCCGGTGCGCAAGCCGTTCAGGTAGATGGTGTCGGTGCCGGCGACGAAATCGGTGATCTCGTCGTGGTTGGGGTCGTTCGGTTCCGAATCGGCGATCGCCGTGTATTCGAAGGTATCGGCACCGCTGCCGCCGGCCAGCGTGTCGCCGCCGTCGCCGCCGATGATGGTGTCGGCGCCGGATCCGCCGGTCAGCGTATCGTTGCCGTCGCCGCCGGAAAGCTGCACGGCGGTGCTGCCGGTGACGGTCACGGAATCAGTGCCGCTGCCCCCGGTAATCGTTTCGAAGGCGGAAATATTACTCAAAGTGGCGCCGCTGTCGGACAGGACCGCCGTGTCCGCCGTGCCCGTGCCGACCACGGTATCGATGGCGCCCTGTAGGGTCACGGAGCTGACGGACCCGGTGAAGGAAACGCTGTCGGTCCCTGTTCCACCAATGATCGTTTCGATACCGGAAACGTTTCCAATGATATTGGTGGTGCCGTCGCCCAGCGTAACGACGTCGGTGCCGCCGCTGTCCTGCAAGGTGGAGAACGTTCCGGAAACGTTAACTTGCTGGTCGCCGGTCGCCAGGGTCACCGATGTGTTGCCCTCGTTGGTCGAACCGGTCAGGTACTCGACGTTGGTCAGCGAGGCGATGGTGGTATTGGCGCCGACGGCGCTGACCGTCATATGGTCGGTGTCCGGCGCGCCGCCGCCGACCACCGAGGCCCAGTAGACCGATGACGACCGCATCGCCGTCTGGCCGATGGTGAAGGTGTTGGTGAGGTCGGCCAGGGACAGGGTGCCGCCGGTTCCCGCCGTCGAGATGGTGACGCCCGATACCGCCCCCTCGAAGGTCAGGCTGCCGTCAGGGGCGTGGACGTATTCGACGCTGGAGAGCTCACTGACGACGTTGGTGCCGCTGTTGAGCGTCAGCGAATCGTTGCCCTCGGCCCCTTCGACCTCGAGAAACCGCGAGGACCCGTCGATGGTCTCCGTCAGGGTGAAGTGCTGGTCGTTGACCTCGCCGATCGTCGACGTGCCGTCGATGCGGGTCGTTCCAGTCGAACTGGGTGAAATGGTCACCGGATCGGGGCCGTTGACGATCAGGTTGAAGATATTGCCGCTGCCGACATCGGGTGCGTAGACCTGCTCGACATGATCAACGGTCAGGGTATGACTGACGCCGTTCGCTCCGCTGTCGAAACTGACGCTGTCGTTGCCGCCGGCACCGTCGACCGAATCACCCAGATCGGCGATTCCGAACAGGGTCAAGCTGTCGTCTGACGCCGACCCCGTAAAAACGTTGTCGGCGCCGGGGAGCAGGTCAGCGGAATCGACGCCGGAGAAACTGGTCGCATTGGTGATCGGACCCGTATCCGATGGTGGCGGTGGCGGCGGTTCGTCTTCGTCTCCGCCTGGATCGGGGAACAATTCGTCGGGCGGCAATTCGGGTAGCTCGAAGAAGTCGCCAGGCCCGAGGCCGATGAATTCGCCCGGCAGCGGACCGAGGAAGAGGTCGCCGCCGTCGCCCCCGATCGGTCCGTCGCCGCCGTCGCCGGGTCCGCCGTCGTCGATGAACCCGCCGAAATCGCCGCCGTCGTCGTCACCGCCCAAGCCGCCGCCGCCGGTTCCGTCACCGGCATCGAGCGGATCGCCGGCGCCGACGCCGAGGCCGCCCAAGGACTGGCCGACGACGGCGCCCATCACCGAGTTGATGGCGCCGGCCGAACCGAAGGCGTTGGGATCGGCGGCCAACGTGTTCTGGATTTCGGTGGTCGCCGCCGCACCGGCCGCCGCCGCCATGGCGTCCTCCAGCGAACCGCCGCCGGCCAGCACCTCCTCGAAGGCGTCAGCGGCCGCCAGTTGCGCGTCGGCGCCTTCTACCGGACCATCCGGTCCGACCCCCTCGCCGGCCAGTTCACCCTCACCCGGCAGCCCTTCCCCGGGCACCGCATCGCCGACCAGCTCGCCTTCCGGCGTGGCGCCGGGGTCGACAAGGGCATCGCCTTCGACTTGCTGTTCCGGGTCGCCCTCGCCGCCGCCCTGAACCGGATCACCGCCTTGACCGCCGCCCTGATCGCCGCCCTGGTCACCGCCGGCATCGCCGCCGCCCTCATCGCCGCCGGCCGGGGCGGCGAACACCGGCGAGATCGGCAGGATGGCCCGGGCGCTGGCATAGGCCGCGTCGATGGCCGCCTGCGGCAGGATGACCGGCAGGGTGGGCAGTGAGAAGGGGCCGGATACCTGGGTCGTCTCGTTGATGCGGCTGAGCGTCATCCCGCCGACCTGGGTGAGGATATTCATCTCACCGACGAAAGGCGGCGGCGCCTGGGCCAGCAAGGTATCGGATAGCGCCTGGCCCTTGATGCCGGCCTCGGCGCGGGCCGTTTCCTCGGCCAGCAGCGTATAGGTATCCGGCGCGTCCTTGCCGATCCTGACGGCGCCCGAGGTGCCGCGGATACCGATGGTCGCCGTCGGTGTCGAGATCTGCATGCCGTCGGCGCCGGTTTTGGCGATCTGGCCGGAAGCGAAGGTGAAAACGCCAGAGGCCACCTGAAAGAGCGCGTTGCCTTCCTGGGTGCCGGGGTCGTAGATCATCTCGTCGATGACCATTTCCCCGTCCTCGGCCAGCGAGAAAGTGGAATCGTCGGCGAACACGATGCCGACGGCGCCGTCGCCGGTGGTCGTCACCGTGTCGCCCTGGAAGATCTCGGTGCCGGCCTGTACGTCGATCTTGGTGCCGTCCGTGCGGGTGATGGTGACGGTACCCTTGGCCGATTCGACGCGCCCGATGGATTCGCCGGCCTGGGCCAGTTCGGCGGCCAGTTCGACGGCGGGCTCGCCCATTGGATCCACGGGCGGGACGTCGATTTGTGTCGTCGTCGGCCCTTGAGCGACCTCGACCGGCGCGGCACCACCGTCGATCTCGTAACGTAGGCCGACATTGTCGACGTCGAAGCGCAGCCCGAAAGCGTTGTCGAGCTGGGGGCCCGTTTCGGCGGGGTCGGTTTCGAAAAAGGCGGCGGCGTCAGGAGACTGGCCGAACGGCAGCTCGACCGCCGGTTCTCCCATCAACGCCCCATTCAACGAAGGTGGCGAACCGGCGTCAACGGCCGTGCTCGTCATGGCCCCCGGTTCGGAAACATCGACGCTTCCACCGGGTGGAATCATGTTCATGCGGCCACCCGCCTGAATTTTCACCCCAAACTCTACCACAGAGTCGAATCGATTTGGGTAAACCGGTGGTTAACGCCTGATTCTTTTTTGAGCTACGCTTTTTCGAGCAGTGCCGCGCTAATGCTGTCCCACTCGTCGGCCAGTCCGCCCTGGCACACGTCCTGTGCCGCGCGGCGGTACCAATAGGCGGCGTTGGCGAGGTCGCCCTCGACCCGGTGCAGATAGGCGTGCACCCAGGCGCTGTCGGCGCCGCTGCCCTGCTGGGCGAGGCCATGCGCCCCGTCCCAATCACCCTTGGCGGCCCGCCACAGGGCCTCGAGCGGCCGGGCCAGACCGGCCGGTGGATTCTCCTCGGTGAGCGAGTCCTTGAACTGGGTCAGATCCATTGAAATTCCGCCGCGTTGCAGGATTGCTGCCGGATCGAGAACATCTGAAGAAAAACTGGCGCGCCCGGGAGGACTCGAACCCCCAACCTCCTGATCCGTAGTCAGACGCTCTATCCAATTGAGCTACGGGCGCAGGCCGAAATCCGCCGATTTTGGGCGAATCGATCCCCCGCCACCGGCGAGGATGGCGGAAACTACTAAAGACCGGTCGCCTTGGCAAGGTTCCTGTTTGCAGCTGCAATACGGTAAAAAACGGCTAAAACCCAAGGAAAAATAGGAACTTGTCGGGGCCCGAGGCTTTGAGTAGTATCTCTCGCAATAAAAAAGAGAGACTTCTGAGCGACGAATGATTCATAATCAAATCAGAAGTTTCCGACAGGGGAACCGAATACTACAAAGGCTACCAAGCGATATGGTTTCAAACGGATTGCGGACCCTGGCGCTCGGCGCCATTCTTTTACTGCCGGCTTGTTCATTCACCGACGATTCGTTGTGGCCGTCCTTGACGGGCGAAGACCCGGCCGGCCAGGCCGAAGCACCGCCGCAAGGGCAGGCGCAAGGCCAAACGCAAGGCACGGGCCAAGCCGAGGCGCAATCGCAGGCTGCGGCACAGGCACAACCAGTGACAGTGGCCGGCGCCCAACCGCCGCTCGGCACCGGCGATTTCCAGCCCACCGGCGTCACGCCCGGCGAACAGACCGGCACCTTCGTCGGACAGAAGGTTGTCGAACTGCGCGAGGAACTGCGCCGCCTGCAGGCCCAGATTTCCGCTCAGAACGGGACCCTGCAGCAGGTCCGCGGCCAGCTCGTCGGCAATTCGCAGCGCTATCATGGCACCATTGCGGCCGTCAACGCGCGCCTGCAGGTGGGCACGACGCCGGGCAACCCGATCCTGGTCCAGCAGTTCACCAGCGCCCAGGCCGACCTCGACCGGCTGGCCAATGATGTCGCCCAGATGAACAACCTGGCGACCGGCGTCACCAGTTCATCGACCATGTCGTCGTTCCTCTTGGAATCGACCAAGGCCGCCTTCACCGTGTCGGGGGCCATCGACGAGGACCACCGCCAACTGGCCATCCTCGAGGACGAGGTCAACCGCACCGACGTGCTGATCGACCGGCTCCTCAAGGAAGTGACCAACGACGTGCGCCGCCAGACCAACTACGTGTCGACGGAACGCGCCAATCTCAATCTGCTGTCGACCGGCATCAAGTCCGGTGAGATCTACGGCGGCAGCCTGATGAACATCGCCTTGGCCTCGGCCGGCGGCGGCACCGGCATCACGGCTGGCGCCCCGGTGGCGACGGCCGGCAAGCGGCCCTTGGTGGTGATCCGTTTCGACCGCCCCGACGTGCCCTACCAGCAGGCGCTCTACAACGCCGTCAGCCGCGTCCTCGAACAGCGCCCCGACGCCGTCTTCGACCTCGTCGCCGTGGCCCCGACCTCGGGTGGCGAGGCCCGCGTCGCGCTCAACTCCAACAAGGCGCGGCGCCACGCCGAGAACGTGCTCCGCGCTCTCATCGAGATGGGCCTGCCGCCAGCGCGCGTCGCCGTCGCCGCCAAGACCTCGGCGCAGGCGCGCTCGAACGAGGTTCACCTCTATATGCGCTGAGGAGAAATTTCCGACTCACGGGAACAGCCGGCGCCCGCCAGGGCGCCGGTTTTTTCTTTGCCCCTTTGCGTCGCTGCCGTTTGCCTCCGTCGATGTGCCACGCACGCCTGTTCCGTTGCCCCGGGCCGGCGGATGGTTTTTAATCCGGAACGCGTAATGCTCGGGGAAAATGGAACGATGGTGCAACTGCGCGACGACCTTCTCAATCACGTCGTCACCTGGGCCGAGGTCCATCGTGACTCCAAGTACCTTGTCCGCAAACTCCTGCCCCTGGGACCATGGAAAGGCATCGTGGCGCTGACCCGGGGCGGCCTGGTACCGGCGACGATCATCGCCCGCGAAATGGAGATCCGCATCGTCGACACGCTGTGCATCACCAGTTACGACGAACAGGTGCAAGGGTCCGTCACGATACTCAAGGTGCCGGAACAGGCGGCCGCCGAAAAGGGCGCCGGCTGGCTCCTCATCGACGACCTGGTCGACACCGGGACGACGGCGAAGGCGGCCCGCGAGATCATTCCCGAAGCCCATTTCGCCACCGTCTACGCCAAACCGAAAGGTCTGCCCTTCGTCGATACCTATGCCCATGACGTCGAACAGGATGTCTGGGTGTTCTTCCCCTGGGATACGGAACCGCAGTACGTGCGGCCGCTTGCTGATCCTGGCGCCGATCCCGGTACCGATCCCGCCGCCGACCCAAAGACAGGAGGCAACGCATGAGGGTTCTTCTCCGGGCCCTCATCCTGACCGTCATCGCCCTCGGGCCGGCGGCCCAGCCGACGTCGGCTTCCGACAAGAAACCGCTGACCATCTGCGGCACCACCTGGGGCAAGCTCGGCGGCGACCATCTGCCGGGGCAGGGTTTCGTGCCCGATCTGGTGATGCGGGTGTTCCGTCACGCGGGGTACCAAATCACGACCCAGTTGATTCCCTGGCCGCGCTGTATCGAGGACGCCAGGAACCTCAAGTTCGACCTCGTCTCGTCGGCCTGGCGCGGCAAGAACTTCGCGCCCCACTTCGATTACCTGAACGTCATTCTCATCGACACCATCAATTTCATCACCCTCGAAGACTCGCCGATCAAATCGGGGACCTACGAGAGCTTCTACGGGCGGCGCGTCGGCCTGGTCCGCGAGGCCGGCGGACTCGAGGCCCTGTTCGAGAATCACGATGAAATCCAGGTGGTCGGCGTCGCGCTCCTGAGAAAATTGCCGCCGATGCTGGCCCACGGACGTTTCGATGCCATCGTCAGCGACCCGGTCAGCCTCAACGAGGCGGTCAAGACCCTGACCCCGCCGTTCCGACACAGGCTGGTCGCCCTCGATCCGCCCCTGAAGAAGAACCTCAACTCGCCGCTCATCGCCAAGACCCACCCCGACAAGGCGCGGATCATGGCCGATTTCGACCGCGCCTACCGGGAACTGGCGGCCAAGGGCCTCTACGACGAACTGATCAAGGTCCACGACCTGCAGGTGCAGTACCCGAAATAAGGCGACGTCCGCGATCGCCGGCGAGATTGGTCAGTGGCCGCGATGGGGGGCTGGTTGGTCGTCGGTCGTCCACATCTCGTCGAACAGGCTGTCCCAATCTTTGGGATCGTTGCCCAGGTTCTGATAGGTGAGGATCTTGTCGATTTTCTCTTCGTCGCCAGACAAGGGGAACCGGAAGGTCAATTGCCGGGTCGCCACCGTGGTCGACAGGTAGGTGGCGTCGTAGACGATGGCGAGCGGACATTTTTTGGAGAGGACGGCCCTGTATTGCTCGAATCCGTTGCGCATTCCTTCCTCGGTCGGCGCCTCGGTCAGGTATTTGCCGGTCATTTCGAACCCTTTGCGCGACACGCTCTGCGATCCCCAGAACCGGTAATAGTAGTCCTCTCCGCCTCTGAGCACGTCGACGACGGTCAGAGACGGAATGATGCCGGCGGACAGGTCTTCGAGCCGAAAGTCGCGGCCGAAGGCCGGCGCGAGCTTGCCGTCGCAACTTTTCTTCCAGCACGCGTAGACCTCGCCGGCATCGCCATGACAGACGGTGTCGATATCCAAACATCGAATGCGATCGGACATGCCTTCACAATCCACAGTGGTTAATCTCGAACCTTGTTTTCAACCCTACCTTTACCCCTGCCGGAACCGGTTGTCACTCCTCGATCACCGCAGCAGGCGGCAAGACCTTGACCTTCCACCAAGGGGAAACCTTAAAGACACGGTATTGGTTCGGTTTGGGAGGAGATCAAAGGCACGATGAGACACGCAAAGACGAAGCGGAAGGCAGCAACCTTGGCGGCGTTCCTAGGCGCCGCCCTGTTGGCGGCGGGCGGCCATGGACACGGCGCCGAACCGGCCAGCCCCTACGCCGGCCAGCAACAGCGACCGATCAAGAGCCTGTCGGCGGACGACATTACCGAGCTCAGACGCGGCGGCGGCTGGGGCCTGGCCAAGGCGGCCGAACTCAACGGCGTGCCGGGGCCGGCCCATTTGCTGGAACTGAAGGACGAGATTCCGCTGACGGAAGATCAAGTCGTGGCCGTCACCGCGCTTTTTGACCGCATGAAAAGCCGGGCGGTCGAACAGGGCGAGCGGTTGATCGAACTGGAAAGGGCCCTGGAGGTGCTTTTCAGGAACGGCACCGCCACCGATACGGTCTTGCGCCAAGCCCTCGACGCGATCGGCCAGGCGCGGGCGGAACTGCGCTACATCCATCTGGTCACCCATCTGGAAACACCGAAGATCCTGTCCCCCGAACAGATAGCCAAGTACAACCGGCTGCGCGGTTACGGCACGGCCGACCCCTGCGCGTCACCGCCCGAGGGCCATGATGCGGAGATGTGGCGGAAACACCACGGCTGTAAGTAGGGGGGCCACCGCCGTCAGGCGCGCGCATTGATCCGTTCAACCGAGCCCGAGGATGGCCCGCGCCTCGTCGGACGTGGCAACGGAGCCGCCCAGGCTTTCGACGATCTGCCGCGCACGTTCGACCAAGGCCGCGTTGGACGGCGCCAGCTCGCCGGGACCGATGTAGATGTTGTCCTCGAGGCCGACTCGGGCGTGACCGCCCAGCAGCACCGCCTGGCCGACCATGGGGAACTGGCTCCGCGAGATGCCGAAAGCCGACCACTGGGAGCCTTCGGGCAGGCGGTCGCGCAGAAACATCATCGCTTCCGGCGTCGCCGTCGCGCCATAAGGAATTCCGAGGCAGAGCTGGAAATAGGCCGGCTTCGGCAGGGTCCCCTCGTCGATCAGCTGGCGGGCCAGTTCGATGTGCCCCGTATCGAAGACTTCGATCTCCGCTTTGACGCCGGCGGCCGTGATACGATCGGCCATCTCTCTGAGGATGTCCGGGGCGTTGAGGAACACCGAATCGCGGAAATTCATGGTCGCCACGTCGAGCGAACAGACCTCCGGCCTCAGCTCCTCCACATGGCGCACCCGGTCTTCGGCCGTCATCAGCAGCGTGCCGGCGCCGGCCTGAGCAGGATCGTCAGCGCCCGGCACGAACTTGGCGCCCGGCCCCGTGGTCAGGTTGATGATCAGGTCCGAGCCGCTGTCGCGGATGCGCTCGACCACTTCCCGGTAGTGCTCGAATTCGATGCTGCGGCCGCCGGTCTCCGGGTCGCGCACGTGGATGTGGGCGATGGCCGCACCGGCCGCCGCCGCCTCGATGGCCGAGGCCGCGATCTCGGTGGGCGTCACCGGCACCGCCGGGTTCTTCTCGGGCGTCGGCGCCGAGCCGGTGACGGCGCAGCTGATGATGGTCTTGTCGTTCATGGATCCTCCCCCTTATCCGGGCACGCGGCGGCGCCGGAATGGTCACCGTCGACGATGATAAGGGTGAACGATCGGGTATAAAACCATGCCTTGGATGGAAGCCTTACCCGGCATGAACCATCTCCCGTCCGAAGCCGGTCAAGCCAGTCTGAAACCGAGGATCGAGACGTCGTCACGGCGCTTTTCGACCCCTTGATACTTCGACAACGAAGCCAGGATTTTCTGGCGCTGTTCCGACATGGGCAGATGGCAGATATCTTCAAGAAGGGCCTTGAAACGCTTCTTGCCGTAGCTGCGTCGCCGTTCACCGCCGACTTGGTCGATCAGGCCGTCGGTGGTCAGGTAGAAGGGCTGGCCGGGTTGGACGGCGACGGTGCGGTTGGAAAAAGTCTGCTCGAAAGAGATGCCGCGATAGCCGATGCCGGCCTTGTCGCCCTTGATTTCGCTGACACCCTCACCCTGTTGGTTGTCGGCGATGAACAAGGAAAAACGGGCGCCGGCAAAGGTAACCTGCCCCTTGTCGGGCACGCAAAAGATCATTCCCAACTCGAGCCCATCATCCGATCCCCCGTCTTTCCGATGCTGGTGCAGGGTCAGCTGAATGCGCTGGTGCATCCGCTGGATCAAGCGCCCGACGTCGCCGATGGGAACTTCCTCCAACGCCCCTTCGAGGGCGCTGCTGGCGATCAGGCTCATGAAGGCGCCGGGCACCCCGTGCCCCGTACAATCGGCGAGAACGGACAGCGTGCCGTTTCCCCATTCGTGGTGCCAATAAATGTCACCTCCGACCCGGTCGCGCGGCTCCCAGACGACAAAGTGCTCCTTGTAGGCCGAACTGAAGCGTTCCTCCTCCGGCAAGATCGAGCGCTGGATATTGCTGGCATAGTCGATCGAACTGGAAATGACGCCGTAGGCGGCCGACAACTTCTGCTGAGCCTTACGCATGAGGACGGCAAGCAGCACGATGCCGATGCCGAACAGAATACCCATCGGCCCCAGGATGCCGGCCCACTCCTCGGCCTCGGCGATATCGTCGAGACGCGAGGATTGGGCGAGGTTGAGTAGCCGGTCGGCCTCCAATGCCGCCTCGACCATTTCGCGGCCGGTCTGCGAAGCCTTTAGGGAGACGTCGACGGTTTCGGCGAAGTTCTCCTTGTAGAAGAGGATGCTGGGCACGACGTTCTCGAAAACCTGCTTTTCATCATCCTCGATCAACAGCTTCTGGATCTTGTTGGCCCGGTTGATGACGTCATCGAGCAGCGTCATGACGCGGGCCGCGTGAACGCGCCGCGTTTCGTCGGTGGTCGACAGCAGGAAGTCGCGGTCGATTTGGCGGGCCTCGCTGACGCTGACCAGGATCTGCTTGACCTCTTCCGACAGCACCAGCCGGCGCGCCATCAGTTCCTGCATGTCGGCCACCTTTTCCTGGATAGTCGACAGCACGGCGCGTTCGTTGCTACGCAGCGCGAAAGCCGTATCACGCATGACGAAAGCGGCCCGGTCGAGCGCCAGCACCTTGGGTGATTCCAGATTGAAGCGGCTGAGCTGGGAGAACTGCATCTCAATATCTTCGAGCGCCTTTAAGTAGACTTCCTTCTGGTCGTCGATCTTCTCCAGAAGGCTGAGGCTGAGCGTGTTCTCGATGCGGCCCTTGAGTTGGTTGAGGATGGCGGTCAGTTTCGAAATGGCGCTTCGCGCCCGCACCAGGTCCCGCCGGTCCCGCGATACCAGGAAGTCTTTTTCATGGTCGAGAGCCTGCTCGACGAAGATGACGATCTCGTAGGAGTTGGCCGAGTTTTCCGAGATGTTTTCGGCCATCGTACGGAATCGGCGCACGCTTTCGGTGTCGAGCCGGATGTATTTGTCCTGGATATGCTGCAGACCGTTGGCGCTGTCCGAAGCGCGGACAGCCGCCTCGACCATGGCGTCGCGGGCGCGATTGCTCTCCGTGCGCAACTCCACGTATCGGAGGAACAGGTCCTTGTAGCGGCGGATGGCGACAATCACCTCCTCGAGGCGCTTGCGGCGGTCATCGTCACCGATCAGGCTTTCCAGGCGCTCGGCCCGCTTCAGCACCTCATCGGTGATCTCCTGGGTCTTTTCCACGGCGGCACGGGTCTGGTCGCGGGTGAAGGTGAGCTCAGAAAGCCGGGCGTCGTCCATCAATTCCAGCAGGTCGCCGGCCGCCGTAAAGCGGTCGAAGGAACGGTTCTGGCCGCTGACAATGAACCAGCCGGCAACGCCGACCACCATCAACAGGAAGGTGACGAAGGCGAAGCCAGCGACCAGGTAGCCACCTTCCCGAGCACCCCCCGTAAAAAGCGACCCGAACGCAAAGGAAATTCTATCAAAGATAGAAAATCCCGGTCTGTTATTTCCGCCGAGGATGCTTGAGATGGAGCCATCGGTGCGGCCGCGCGAGGTTCGGGAATTCGGAAATTTCATACCTCTCGAACCAAACCTTTTTGCTTCAGAGGGTTACTGTAACAACTGATTGCGTTGGTTCAAGAGAGAGGGGAGTCGGCCACCATCTCCCCCCGTCGGCACGAAACACAGGTGTTGCGCCGACGGGATCCGGCTTGAGGGCGACTGCGGCGATCTGATCGACGAAATTGAGTCTGGCGACCGCTTGCGGCTTCGGGGATGATCGTGCCGGCTGCGGGGAACGTCGCGCCCCCGTTAAAAGGAATCTGACATCGGGAGAGCGGACGGTGACGGACGAAACGACCAAGACCGACGACCGGGCGGCCCTCCCGGCCAGCACCATCCTCGGCGTCTTCCTGCGCCTCGGCCTGACCTCCTTCGGCGGCCCGGTGGCGCATCTCGGTTATTTCCGCGAGGAATTCGTGGCCCGGCGCAAGTGGCTCGACGAGCGCGCCTATGCGGACCTGGTGGCGCTCTGCCAGTTCCTGCTGTTACCGGCGAGCAGCCAGGTCGGCATCGGCGTCGGCCTGTCAAAGGGGGGCTGATCGGTGCCGTTGCCGCGTGGATCGGCTTCACCCTGCCGTCTGCTTTAGCGATGGCGCTGTTCGGCCTCGGCGTCGTCGCCATGGGCGATCAGCTCGGCGGCGGCTGGTTGCACGGCCTCAAGGTGGTCGCCGTCGCCGCGACGCTCGTCGTCCTCGCATCGCCGACGCCGCTGGCCCAGGTCGGCGTCATCGTCGCCGGCGGCCTCGCCGGGCTCTTTCTCAGCATCGAAGACGGCGACGGCGAGCATGTCGATTTGGGCGCCGGCGTGCCCCGCGCCCTGGCGCTTACGGCGCTTGCCCTCTTCTTCGCCCTTCTCGTCGGCCTGCCGCTGGCCGTGCAGCTGGTGCCGGACCAGGCCCTGGCCCTGGTCGACAGCTTCTACCGCTCGGGATCGCTCGTCTTCGGCGGCGGCCATGTGGTCCTGCCGCTCTTGCAGAGCGAGGTGGTTCCGCCGGGCTGGGTCGGCAACGACGCCTTCATGGCCGGTTACGGTGCCGCTCAGGCGGTGCCGGGCCCGCTCTTCACCTTCGCCGCCTACCTGGGCTCGGTCATGGGCCCGCTGCCCAACGGCTGGACCGGGGCCGTGATTTGTCTCCTCGCCGTCTTCGCCCCTTCGTTCCTCCTGGTCATCGGTGTGCTGCCCTTCTGGGACCAGTTGCGCCAAGTCGGTTCCGTGCGCCGGGCGCTGACCGGCGTCAACGCCGCCGTCGTCGGCCTGCTGCTGGCCGCCCTCTATGATCCCGTCTGGACCAGCGCCATCTTCAGCGCCGCCGACTTCGGCCTGGCCCTGGCCGCCTTCACGCTCTTGGCCCTATGGAAGGTACCGCCGTGGCTGGTGGTCATCCTGTGTGCCGTCGGGGGTGCGGGGTTGGGGGCGTTGTAGACGCTCCTCGTGGGTTTTCACGCGTGATGGGGAATACCTCAGAATAAGTGAGAACCTTGGGAGCGGACGTCGCATCAGACTCGTCGAGTAGACCGAGCTATCCCGTGGCCGTGTGAGAACTCGCGGTCAGATCGTTGGATTTGATCTGCGGTTTCCT
>Ga0066187_1000394_pt1 | contig 15278 bp, 11 predicted proteins | sample WorMetexBAHAMAS1_FD_58706 | JGI IMG/M metagenome (GOLD analysis project Ga0066187, IMG submission 58706) | Marine gutless worms symbiont microbial communities from Max Planck institute for Marine Microbiology, Germany - Inanidrilus exumae... | ecosystem: Host-associated > Annelida > Digestive...
TTGAAATAGGCAGTTAGCTAATTCCGATCCGAAAACTCTATTTTCGCAACACCCCCATAAAACGAAACGGATGTGTCAGTAAAGTAATTCTAAAAAATAATATGAGGGGAAAAGACCTTGAGAGAGCTCGGCACTATTCAAAAAGCAAATAATACTGTACTAAGGAATATTTTCTTTCGCAATATAAAAACGAGCTCGCAACATAGGAATGGTGATCATGCAGGCTATTGCCCACAATTTCAAACGACTGATCATGGTACAATATGCTATTTTTCAGTGGGGTTGAATGATCTCTCCTTTCAAGATTTCGTGAAAAAGCAAGAAATCCAGGCAAAAATGCGAAAAATGAAACCTAACTCACTTGAGTAGGGTGCAGGGGTTTTTCTCAGATCACTGGTAAGTCTATTGTCTCCCAACCTACCTATTCCACGTTACACCTCAATTTGCAGAAGAACAAAAACTTTGAAGATAAAATTAGACAGTCTGATCAATTGACTATACTGGAGTTAAGATTTATGGGGATGGAGAATGGACAAGAAAAATGCACGGGGCATCAAAAAAATTGTGGTTCGCCCAAAATTTCATCGAATCATTCTAACTAAATTAATAGATGGTAGGTCAGTAATTGCCCAAAAGCACAAAAAGAGCATATGGAGATGACTTATAAGACAAGGAAGGCTGTGATAAAGCCTCGAAAGAATGTGGTATAAAACTGGCAACTCATCCTCAGAGGAATGCCAAGTTGCGCTCGATTGAAAAATGCACATGCATGAAAGCAAGGAACAAAAAAATAGAACTGATAAAACCCTTGGCGGATATTATGGATTTGATTTCTCAAGAAGTAATGGTTCCAAGAGTGAAATCAGGAAAAAGGGCCTGTCAAAAAACATAGAAGAGAAGAACACAACCAAGATCCATTTCTAGATCATTCATACTAAAGCCTCACAGAGAGATTGACCTCCAAAATATGGAGGTTGGAAAAGTGCTCCATCGACATTTTTTCTGGATAGATAAAGACACCTGCACTGATTGTGAGGGTGCCTAAATTAATTGCAGGATATGGCGTATGATAGCTGAGAAATTATTCTATCTGTTGAAAAAAGCAGTAACAAACGGTTTTCCTTTCCGAAAGAAGGCAGAAGATGTGTGTAGCAGGCTTGTTTGTGATAACCCCATCCCTTACTCCATTTGAAGTGGTGTAGAGGCATAATCCAATGAGTATGCAAAAAGTTACCCCGCATCATTTTTAGATGGAGTTTAAACTCGATGCATTGCTGTACGAGCGCTAGTAGCATCTTATGACGACACTATCTGGTTAAGAGGTACAATTTAGGAAGCTGGGGATCAAACTTTTTTTTACAACAAGCAGTTGACTATGCAAACACTACTATCTCAACACTCCATCTTCAAGACCTATTAGAACAGAGATCGAGAAGCATTTAGAGCATCAAATGGCGATGCTATTCTACCGTGACAGATTTTGCCAGATTACGGGGCTGGTCAATATCAGTCCCAAGTAAATTGGCAATGTAGTAAGCGAAAAGTTGTCCTCCAACCGAATAGAGGACGGGGGCGAGTGTGTCCACAACATTGGGGAGCCATATAACGTCATCTGTAACCGTGAGAACCTCCTCCTTACCCTTGGGAGCAAAGGCAAAAATCTCCCCACCACGCGCCTTTACCTCCATCAAATTATTCAGAACCTTGTCAAACGTCTGCAAGTTTCCACACATTCCGACAACAGCCAGATTAGGATTCACCAAGGCGATGGGCCCATGTTTCATCTCCCCCGCGGGGTAACCATGGGCATTGAGATAACTAATTTCGGTAAGTTTTAAAGCAGCCTCCAAACTGGTAGCTACCATGTAACGACGCCCCATAAAGAAAAAATGTTTAAAAGAGGAATATTTTTTGGCGTAGATTGCGATTTGCGAAGATTTGGAGAGAATTTGCATAATTTTGGTAGGAAGCTGTTTCAACTCCTTCAAGAAGTTCTGCCCCTCCTTCCTGCCTAGGTGGCGAATGCGGGCCATATAAAGGGTGAATAGAGCGAGGACAATGAGCTGGCTTGTAAAGGCTTTTGTTGAACATACGCTAATTTCGGGTCCAGCCCGCAAAAATAGACACCTATCTACCTCACGTGCTATGGAGGAGCGAGGCACGTTACAAACCCCAATAATTTTAGCACCACTTGCTTTGGCTTCACGTACAGCAGCAAGAGTATCTGCCGTCTCTCCAGACTGGCTGATCGCTATAACGAGCGTACCTTCAGAAATAATAGGCCTGGTATAACGAAACTCTGAAGCGATTTTTGCTTCTGCTGGAATGTGGGCAACATGTTCTAACATAGTAGCTGCAATAGATCCGGCATGCCACGAAGTGCCACAAGCCAAAATCAACACGCGATCTTTCGATTGAAGCTCTTGCGAGATGCATCGGAGTTCTTCAAACTCTGCTGTTCCAGATTTTTCACACAGGCGTCCACTCATAGCCTGTTGAAGAGTTTCCGGCTGCTCATGTATTTCCTTAAGCATGAAATGCTCATAGCCATTTTTAGAAATTGGCGTGGTTTTGAAGCCGATAACTTCGGATCGGTTCTTTAATTTCTCTCCAAGAACATTATAAATATTTATCCTGTTGTGTTTCAAAACTGCTAATTCATCGTCTTTTAGATAAACAACTTTTAAAGATTTCCCATCGAAAGAGTTAACGTCAGAAGAGAGGTAAGCCTCCTCTCTTATAGTATCAATGCCGAGGACTAGAGGACTCTCCCTAGATAGGGCAAAAATTTCATTGGGATAATCTTGATGAATCAAGGCAATTGCCAGAGAGCCTTGCAGTTCACGTAAAGTTCTCTGTAGAGCTAATCGCAAGTCGCCTTGGTAGTGGTGGGAAATGAGGTGGGCAATCACTTCAGTATCGGTTTCTGAGTGGAAATAGGTTCCTGCTCTTCTCAACTTGTCGCGAATATAATTGTGATTTTCGATAATTCCATTGTGAACAAGAGCCAAGCTCTTCTCTTGATTAAAATGGGGATGCGCATTTTCCTGGTTAGGAATTCCGTGAGTGGCCCATCTTGTGTGGGCAATAGCAATATCTAGTCGGAGGTTTTGAGACTTGATGGCCTCTTGCAAGCTACAGATTTTCCCCGCACGTTTACATGACTGGATTTTTCCCTCAATGATGCCCGCAATTCCAGAAGAATCATATCCCCTATATTCCAACAATTTAAGGCCTTGAATACATACATCGACCGAGTTTATTGACAAGTTTTTCTTAGAACGTATAAATCCAAAAATACCGCACATGCGGGTTAGTGTAATCGTTCTATAAAATTTGCTTCAACGGGCAAAACAAAAACAAAACCACTCCCAAAATAAAAAATTTTACCGATTTAAGAGCATCCGACTCAAAATACACCGTTTCTCACTAGAGTCGTCCACCTCCATAGGAATGACCAGAAGATAGATCAAAAGGGCAAGAAGGGCTATAGACCCAAACGCTGCAGAACTTACGCAGGAGATGTTAGGAAAAAATATCGAGGTGATCGGCTTCGCCAAAAATGTGGAGAGCACAAAGGCTACCATGGATACAAGAATCATCAAAAAGGTAACGTCCTTGCTGGTATTAAAAGCTTTCTTACTTGCTAGGGCGTAGTATGCCGAGTACGCAACGGGTCCTAAAGAGATTAACAGAGAAAGGAAGAGAACCACCCCCACTACTCCCCAAGCAAGGGAAACTGGTAAACTCACGAAGCACCCCGGTGGGAGGAAAAAAGAAGTCACAATACCTCCAAGAACAAATCCCACACATGTTGTCGCTATCCAAGGCGACAACCAACTATTCAAAACTATCGAAACTACGAACTGTAATCCACCCAGTAATCCGAAATTTTGAGCAGAATCTACTTTAACCAGAGAATCTGAAGATTGCGCAACACCCACTGCATCCATAATTAGACACCTCTCAACTACAGCATTTAACAGAACCCCTATGAAGGAAAACGACACAAGCCAACGCAAACGCGCCTCTCCTTCCCGGAGGGAACTGAGAAATGATATCAAAACTGGTCAATTATGGGCAAGAGGAAAAATCACAAAGGGCGGAAAGCCTGGAGATGGGTCGCTCATCAAGAGCTGGCTAATAAATCATTTATGTAATAATATGAAACATACAAAACAGATCTCGCGCTCCCCTTTTTTTCTATTTTTCCCACCCAATCAGTTTTTGGATCGTGTCCGGTATGGGTATCGAAGATTGTGTCCTAGGAGAGTAAGCCACGTGAACAAGGGATAAAGTCCCAACTTTGAGCTCACCCTTAAAGAGTTCTGAAAAACAGGAGAGAGAGGTGGTACCTATCTGAAAGTCGAGCGTAACCTCTACAACATCTCCAACGACCAAAGGGGCCATAAAATCGGCTTCGACATGCACGATGGGTAAAAGAAGGTCGCCCCTTTTTATCATCTCTCCTAGAGAAAAACCATTTTGCAAAAGAAACTCCTCGAAAGCCTCTAATCCAATCTGAAGCTGGTTGGCAAAGTAGATAACTCCAGTTGCGTCAGTATCTCGGATGCGTATTATTCGCCTATATTTAAAGGAGTTACGATCTATCACATCTATACCTCTAAATCACAGCAATACTCCATTATCAGCTCACAACTAAATATTTATCAACCGATTCATTTTAAAATTTCTAAGAAAATAGTGCGCCATTTTTGGAGATAATCTCCCTATTGTAGAAAAATTAAGAACTCAACTATAATCGTCGTCTTCATGGTTATGCGATCTACATCCACATGGCAAAGGCACAATACCTAAGGAACTTATCAAGTTTTAAACCCTCCAAAGAGAAGGAGGGGGAATTACAACGAAATACCGAAGATGTAAAAGACCTAAAGAAGAGAGATCGTACAGCGCTAAGCCATGCTCTGGTACGTAAGGGGGAGTTTTATCTGCTCCATGGAGATAAATTGGGGCTCGCCTTCTTCAATATTGCCCTTAAACTCTCTCCTTCCAATGTCCAAATCTATATAAACCAAGGTCTTGCCCTTTTTGAGTATGGAAGTCTTGACGGAAATGAGAAGGAGCTGTCTCTGGCAAGCAAACGTTTTAAAATGGCTACTATCCTCGACGCGTCCTGCTTTGAGGCGTGGCATCTGTGGGGCAACACCCTCTACTGCCTAGGAATGAGGAGAGATGAGCCCAGCTATTTCTCACATGCCTGCAAAAAATATGATGAAGCAATCGCTTGCAGCCATGGGCAGCCCCCAGACGTTCTCGCTGATCTTTACTGGGACTACGGAGACCTGTGGATGAGGTTAGCGGAAATTTCTCAGGAGGCCCATGACTACCACACCGCAATTAAGGCCTACACTCAGGCGACCACATTCCAGGACTTCTTTCCGGTAGAGTTTTGGATGAACTTTGCTCTTACCTCCCTCGTCTTGGGACAAAAGACAAGTAATCTCGCCCTACTCATGCAGGCGATACATTGCTACAAAAATGTCCTCTCTATTGACATCTCGCTGGGTGAGGGATGGTTTAAGCTCGCTCACGCCCTACACAAGCTCTACGACTACACCCACGAAGAGGATCACTTGTCACAAGCTAGCGAGTGCTACTCCACAGCAACACACCTCTTGGGACAAGATAAACAGATCTATTTGGAATGGGCGCGCCTTCTGCTGCAATCTGGGACTATCTTCCTCGATATCAAGCAACTTCGCTCTTGTATCGAAAAGTGTCATTGTGCACACCAATGTGATAAAGATGACCCTTGCGTCATAGGTGTTTGGAGCGAAGCCCTCGCTTTACTCGGGAGTTTAACCGATCAGATTGGGCTTATCCACAATGCACAAAGAAAAATCGAACCATTTATCGATTTACATGATCCCGAAATTTGCCATTCTTACGGGATGGTTTTAGCCGCAATGGGGAAATATTACAAAGACCCCGACTACTACTATCAGTCTATTGAAGCCTTCCAGGAGGGACTCAGCTTAAATGGTGCTCACCACAAATTGTGGTATGCGATGGGAAACAGTTCTTTTGCCGCTGCCTTGATAGACTATGATGAGAAAAATTATGACCGCGCCAACCACTTCTTTCAACGTGCCCTGAACTTTAAGGTGAGTAGTACATACCAGTGCCACTATGCTATTTTCCTGCTGCAATATGGCATTTTCCTACAAAAACAAAGCTTTTTGGAACTCTCCGTCCATCACTTTGAACAAGCCCTAAACATGCAGAAAAATGCGTTTTATGTTCATCCCAATTGGATATTCCATTTTGCCAGCGCGCTCGACCACTTGGCAGGATTTATCGAAAGTGACAGTTATTATGTCAGATCATTGGACCTGCTCACCCATATCTTGATGTTAAAGCCAGAATTCCCCTACATCCACTATCAACTCGCAATCGTATATAGCCACTATGCGGGATTTGTGGGTAGAATAGAGCTCCTGTATCAATCCATTCATCATTACCGCATTGCGAGTCAACAAGAGGAAGATAACGATCAGATCATGCTCGACTGGTCCATCGCCCTAACTCATCTAGGCAACCTTGTAGAAAATAGTATGGAATCTGATCAATACTTCCGCGAAGCAGAATATAAGATGATACAGGCTGCAAAGCTTGGAAATGTGTTCGCCTACTACCCTTTGGCCTCCCTCTACTCTTTAAAGGGAGAACTTGAGCGCTCCATCTATTTCCTACATAAAGCAAAACACTTTGATAGACTGCCTCCTATCGAAGAAATGCGTGAGGATATTTGGTTGGATAATGTCAAAAAAACTGAGGAATTTAACCTGTTTCTTGCCGAGTTAGATGACGATGTGGAGGAGTAATTTGACTCATTGCCTGCGCGAGCTAGTATATTTTTCACACTTCTGATACACTGACACGGTATTTTATAATAAGTCACCATCTAACACATGGACAAGCGTTTTTTTATTTTTGTGCTCTCTGTGACGGTGCTGTTTTTCTTTATCAGCCAGTACTGTACGGCGAAGAAAGAAAGAGAGTATAAATACTACCTGGCCAAACAAGAGGAAATTTCCAGAGAACACAAGGTCCTAAAAGAGCGAGAACTCGTCGAAAGGACTGCTAATATCCAGGATCTTCCCATTGTCCCCATCTACGCAGAGGGGGTGCCGGTCTCTTGGGCAGTAAATGCAGGAGGAGAGTCCTATTTGGCTATCGCGTGGGAGGATAGTTGGCCTAAGACTATTACAGCACAAGGAAAGGTGGTCACATTAGTTCAAACAGAGGGCCATTTTGCCCTTTATAGCGCCTCCACCCACCCAAGCATCTCTTCCATACATGTCCCACAAATAGGAATTTATGATCTACAAGTTGTCTCATTCGCCAATAAAGACAAAGTGGAGGTTGTTTTGGCAGAATTTAATGAGGGACACTTCTCCTTTCCCTCCTATTCCCCAAAGAGCGACGCGATTGTCCTATATGCATTTGAGGGCACCTACTTTCCTATAGGAATATACAAGAGCGACAATGCTGCTTTTACCCCCATTTCTCAGCTTCCTCACCTTAATCCCATCACCACGTACAAGACCCAGCCCCTCCTGAAAACGGCAGACAAACAGGAATTCTACATCCTGGAAAATGAGAGCATGCAGGTGGTGTTTTCCAACTTAGGGGGTGCCATTGCAGAAATCAACCTGCCGTTTAAATCAAAAAGCCACCCCAACAGCGTAGTACTGCCCATAGGAGTGGATCGGACGATCGAAAAAAAATATGCAAGTAATGACCTCTTCCCGTTAAACGCCGCCTACACCGTCGATCAAGATAGCGGAAAGCCACTACTCAAAAACCCCTCCCTGGGTGGATACTATCCACTCTTGAGGAGGGGCATTAAACCTGAAGCACACACCTCCTCCTATATACTCCCACAAAGGTACTACGCGTTCAGCACCATTTCTGAGGATCCCGCAACCTCTCAAATCCCCTACACACTCACACACTTTGACAACAACATGATCCAGTTTGAGGCTAAACTTTCCTCTCGACGTATCGTGAAGACATACCACTTCTCCAAGGGGGAGGAGAAAGAGCTACCCTACTGCATCATCGCCTCCATTAAAGTTGAGGGCAACACATCCGGAGTGTGGCTCTCTTCTGGAGTGCCCGAAGTAGAATTAATCTCTGGCGGCGCTGCCCCAATCATCAAGTATAGCACCCTTAAAAACAACACCCAAGTTGTAGAAAAACTCTCTATGCCCAAAATCTCAACAACAATAAGCTCTCTCCAGCCGGATTGGGTAGCAAACTCCAATGGATATTTTGCCTTAATTATGGATCCTTTGAATGAGATCGGCAATGGATTTCAAGTCAATCATATTCCTGGGGAATTGGATCCCTCACGCACTCTACTAATCAACGCGACTAATCAATATCCCGGCTATGAGATATACCTTCCCCTAAAACACTCATTCCAGCCCATGACTTTCCGCCTATATGCCGGACCGCTCGATCAAAAAACCCTCAAACAGGTAGATGCTGCCTGCACCAATACTACCACGGGATACAGCCCCAAATATATTGAAACGCAAAGTTTTCATGGTTGGTTCTCTTTTATCTCGGAACCATTCGCAAAGTTCCTCTATTTTATCATGAATTTTTTCCACACGTTGACGGGATCTTGGGGGATATCTATCCTCCTGCTTGTGGTGGTGCTGCGTATTATCATGTATCCCCTCAGTGCTTGGTCTATAAAGTCCATGATGAAGTTGCAAGAAGTTGCCCCAAAATTGAAAAAACTTCAGGATAAATACAAACATGACCCCAAAAAGGGGCAAATGGAGATGCTTTCCTTTTATAGGGAACATAAAGTCAATCCATTTGGTGGATGTCTCCCAATCATCATTCAAATGCCCTTCCTTGTCGGGCTATTTGATTTGCTCAAATCTACATTCTCGCTGCGTGGAGTCCCATTCATTCCAGGGTGGATCGATAACTTAACGGCTCCTGATATCCTATTTTCCTGGGATCACTCCCTCCCCTTCTTAGGAACAGAATTTCATCTTCTCCCTATCCTTTTGGGCGTAGTCATGTTTTTTCAGCAGAAAATGAGCTCCTCTCAAAATAAAAGTGTCGCAATGACAGAGCAACAAAAACAACAGCAAAAAATGGGCACGATTATGACCATCGTCTTCACTTTTGTGTTTTATAAGTTTCCATCGGGGTTAAATATTTACTGGCTCTTTTCTACGCTCTTGCAAATTGCGCAACAGTGGTACACCTCTAAAAGAAAAAAGATGGCAAAAGATTATTCAAAAGAGATTGTTGTAGACTCGAAAAAAAAGTAGAAAAATCATTATACCGATGGCTTCATGAAAGCGTGGGATATTTTTCTAAAGCTGTTAGATCGCAAGCTTGGTCCTCCTTTTGTAGACAAATGGATCAGAACACTTAAAGTTCTCAAATTCGACGCAAGAAATCTCTACCTTGATATGGCCGACTCCTTTCAACTTCACTACTTTAACGAGTACGTTGCACCTATGCTCTCTAACCATCTTCTCTCAGTAAGTGGCAAACCGATCCACATTCATCTGACGATTTGTGGGGGTCCCATTAAAAAAAAGAAGACTACATCTCTCAAAGAGCAACTCCCGCACTTTGCCCCCGACCTCTTAGAACCACAAGCCACATTCAATACGTTCATCTTGGGCAAGGAGACTCACCTCTCCTACACAGTGCTCAGCGAAGCGACAAAATCTCCATTCGAAATGAAAAATTATAACCCGATTTACATATATGGCCCCAAGGGATGCGGAAAAAGTCACCTGTTGATGGCCGCAGCGCATAGTTACGTTCAGCAAGGGAAGAAAACCTTTTTTGTGCGCTCTGAAACTTTTACAGAACATGTAATTCGAGCCTTCCGGTCTACAAAATTGCAAGAATTTCGCAAGACCTATCGCAATATCGATATATTGCTCATCGATGACGTACACCTCTTTTGCCGCAAAACTGCTACGCAAGAGGAACTCTTCCACACCTTCAATCATCTACATACCTCCTGTAAACTTATCATTCTCAGCTCGCACGCCCCCCCACATCTCCTCGAAGAGGTGGAAAGACGCATCATTAACCGATTTGAGTGGGGCATTACTCTGCCCATAGCTCCTCCATCACTTAGCATAAAAATCCAAGTGTTAAAGCAACGGGCTCAATCCCTCTCGCTATCACTTGATCCTCCACTCGTTGAGTTTTTTATCACCAACTTTACCCATCTGCGTTCCTTGGTTCGAGCATTAGAAGCCCTAGCACTGCGCTCCCCATCTCATCACCGAAACATCGACACCGAAGTAGCTCACATTCTCCTCAAAGATCTTTTAGATGAAGAATCACAGCAGAAGGTCACGCCTGAGAAAATACTTAAAGTTGTGGCCAGCCACTTCGGCATTAAAGTAGAAGATATTCTCGGAACAAAACGCAACAAAGAGTACGCCTTCCCAAGAAAAATCTCCATGTATCTCTGCCGCAAATACTTAAATATCTCTTTTCTTAAAATTGGACACCTCTTTTCACGAGATCATTCCACAGTGATGACGAGTATTGAACAGATAAGAAAGGGAATCGATGGCAAAGACAACGCCATCTCAAGACCTCTCCATGAAATTCAAAGACAGTTAGATTTCACATCCTAAATAGGATACACGCAGTAAACAGCTCGGCTTCATAGCTTAAGGGTTGCGCAATCACAACAACGTACACTAAGAATATGTGCGCACCTGCCTAACTACTTTATTGCTAGACTAATTTAAACATTGATGTTTGATGTTGGAAAATGTTGTTTATAATAAATAATAATTTATTTATTATATGAGTGAATTGATGAAAGGTTTGTATTTTATGATTCCTGTTCACCATAATTTTAACAGATATCTCATAGAAAATCCGAATGACCTTATCAGATGCGAAAGATGGAAAGGAAGATTTTATAAGTCCGCTACAATAAGCCTCATACTCATCATGTTTGCTGTAACTGTCATTGGAGCAGTGCTGCTTCTACATCATGCCCCCGCCCTACTCCTCTCATTTTTGATTGTGTCTGCCACACTTTATAAATATATTCGGGAGAGTCTTATCCTCTATTTACAACAGAGTGGGGATGACGCTGAAACACGTGCCCACATATATGAAGAAATGGCGAAAAATGTTCCACAATTAGAAGATGGCAACGTCACCGATCACGCTCGCAATTTGTTGGAAGAAACCTTTGGTTTTTCTCATCAAGAGATAGATAGTATCACCATATTTGAAAGTTTTAACGATTCCTTGATATGTCGTTGTATGGGGAGGATAATATATTGGCATAAGTCCGAAATGGCGGCGAGAGATATGGAAAAGGAAATCGAGAATCAAATAATAGAACAACGACAGCGTACCGACACCCCAGACATAGGTGAAGAAATCTTGCGTTTATACGGAGAGGCAAGAAGGGTGAAAGATGACAAACTCCTATGTAAAATTTCTCAAGCATATCTGTTGTATCTCTTTAAAAATCCGGAAGATACGCGCGACATAGCACGTTTTGGGTGTTATCAACGCACACCATACTTCCATACCCCACCATACCAGATGAGGGACTTCTATCCAAACTGTTGTTTTTTTAACAGAACGAGCCCTCTCCTGACCCTGGAAGAGGTCGAAACCAGCTCTTATATCGATCTTCGGAAAAAAATTTTTGAAGAGGAAAGGCCTCCAACCTCGGAAACTTCGGATTAATTTTATGCGGAGCCCGTTTTAATGGCAGCAGATGGCGCTGTAAGTCCCTCTTGCGTAGGTATTTCTGCTTCTCTTTGTATGGTGGCTGCTTCCTTTTTACTTAACTCACCGCTGAGATAGTGTACTGAATAACCCCAGTAGCATGTGACACCAATCATAATGGGAATAAGGTAGGGAGTAATCATAAGAACAGAGCCCGTTCCCATCGCTGCCATGATAAAAATATGTATCCACGAGGAGGTGAACTTGCCAAACCGCGATCCCACCATATCGATGGTGGCCTTTCCTTTAACTTTCGATTCTTGATCGAGGGGGATATATGCCATCTCCTTAGTCGAATCAAAGAAAGACCACTTGACTACTTTGCTGATAATAGTTTGAAAAGCACCAAAAAAAACCAGGAGCGTAAGCGGAGTCGTACCCAAAAATGCGGCAAAGGAGGAGCAATTCTTCTGAAAACAGGAGAGCAAAAAGAAAATCACTCCGGTTACCCCAATGACAACTGGTGCAATCTGTGCACTGAACTGCCATCCAAAAATACGCAGAACATTTCCCCCAAAAAAGATCACCGTGATCAACGCCACAACCCCTACCAGGCAAGTCGTCTTTGCGACAAATGCCTGATACTGCGCAGCAGTAGGATAGAGTTGCTTCAAATGTGCCTTCCAAGTCAAGTCCATCATATTGATAGAAATGGCACATCCCACGACTAGGACGGCGATGCTGAGCAGATATTTTGAAGAAAAAATATGCTTAATGCTTTTACCCAAAGAGAGCTTTGTTTTTTGATTAATACTAGATTTCATGACAGAGGGGTTGTAAAAGCGTATGTCTGAGAGGACGTAACGGTTCATCCACCAATACAGTGCGATGACCATCACCCCACAAAGGAGCACATAAGAGAGTAAGGATTGGAGCGCTGGAGTAAAATCTTGCCCAGAAAATTTTGCGAGATGGTATAGCACGAGGGGGCCCACAGCTACTGTTGCCAAATCTCCAGCAGCGATGAAGAGCGTATAGGTGCGTTTTGCCTCCCTAACCTGACAAATGTGATTGGCAAACCCCCAGTAGAGGATAAAAATGACGACTTGACCCCATAGCTCCGCCGTGAGGAAGAAGAGTGAGTGAAACCAATTTCTATAGACGGCAATCCAATGGGTATATTTTTCACCGAAATAGGATGTCAACCAATTCGCCGATCGATGAGGAGTAATCAAGTCGGCATTGGGGTAAAGAACAAACCCATAGAGGAAGATGAAGAGTAAAAAGAAGGTGATGATAGAGTAAAAGAGGGTGGAGCGTTTAAAGTAGTTACTCAGCTTTGCATAGGCAGCCGCGAACAACAGAGAGAGAGGGAAAACCAACCATCCCTTGAGAACAGGAATCACCTCAGCACCAGAGTGACTTGCAGTAACAACCAAGGAATCCTTCATGCAAGTCAAAGTGGCATAGGCCACAGAGACCAAAAACTTTAAAAGGAGGAGGGGAAGGACCTTTCTCAGCTCACCTCGGCTGACAGGCCAGATCTTTCGAATCCAAGAAGTTTTCTCAGCCACATCCACGTCTGCAATTTAAGAATATTCTATGGGAGCAGAGGAAACCAGTCAAGCAAAAAATTGCATGTGTGAGCGCAAAGTGATAACGGGACGCAAAATGTAAAACGAAAATTAACGAAAAGACCGAATATTCACCAGTCTGTCCTTGTAATGCCAAAAAGACAACGTCTTTGGAGATAAACCATTAAGCAAATAGGAATTATTATCATGGCAGCTGTAAACGCCAAGTGATGATATCCAAATTGTTCAAGGCATAGAATATTTCATCAAAAAGGCTTGCGAACCCAACAATTGCCAGTATGGCCCTAAAATCGGAATTTGCATCTTTTCGCAAATAAGAATGTGACAAGCTTATTAGGGACATAATGAATGAGGCCAGGGGCCCAGAGGCAAATGTTATAATCACGGTCCATCTGATTTCTATGAACCAACCTATTAAATTTAAAGAATTAAAATTCATAGCTGTTGGTACCAGCACCATGAAATGGGAAGAGAATAATCGAAGGTACATGTTTAGTAAGTAGTACATGTGCCAACCAATGCCCCAGCTCATGAACGAGCATCCTCCTCATGATGAGATAGATCTACGAGTGAGAACTGAAAATGCCCAACGACAGCAGCCGCAACTGCTACACTTCAGAAAAAGTAGAGACAAGGCATGCTGCCACGGAATAGTAAAAGAGCAAGACAGCCCCAAATTTAATGGCATCGTCCACCATATTGGGCCTATCGGCCGCAAGCCAACCCATTTAGGCTCATACATCCTGATCATCTGATTCTGAAGAAACACTCACAACACTGTCCACGAGCAATCCAGTCTATGGTAGCATGTAACCCAGTCAAGCAAAAAATATAATGTGTGAGCGCAAAGTTATAATGGGACGCAAAATGTAAAACGAAAATTGACGAAAAGACCGAATATTCACTAGTCTGTTCTTGTAGTGCCATAGAGACGACGATGTCTTTGAATATAAACTATTAAGCAAATAGGGATTATTATCATGGCAGCTATAAACGCCAAGGGATGATATCCAAATTGTTCAAGTATGAGGAAGTCGGAGACGTTGTCCATAACGATAACCTCATAGGACTTTATCCAACTTGACTCTTGTGATAATTGCGACAGTTGAGAGATAATAGACTCCCTTAATAAGTATAAGGCTTTTGAGAGCCGTATGCTCAGCAAGGCATAGGATATTTCCCCAAAAAGGCTTCTGAACCCAATAATTGCCATTACGGCCATAAAATCGGAATTTGCATCTAGAAAATAAGAATATGACAAGCTTAGTAGGGCCGTGATGAATGACGCCAGTGGCCCAAAGGCAACTATTATAATCAGTGTCCATCTGGCCCCTAGTAACCGACCTATTAAATTTAAAGACGTAATATCCACATTTGTTAAACCAGAATTCCTAAATGGGAAGATAATAATCGAGGATACATGGCTAGTGAGTAGTACACATGCCAACCAATGCCCAAGCTCATGAACGAGTATCCTCCTCGTGAGGATATCTACTAATGAAAATGGAAGATGTCCCATTATGACAGAGAATATCCTCCCCGGTGGAGTGCAATACCTGGAAGAGATGTACAGCCGCTTGAAAATACCAAAAACGACCTCTGCGAACGTCGCAAATATAGACAGAAGTTGCAACTGCCACACTTCAGAAAAAGTAGAAACAAAGCATGCTGTCACGGAAGAGTAAAAGAGCAAGATAGCCCCAAATTTAATGGCATCATCCACCATATTGGGCCTATCGGCTGCAATCCAACTCATTAGGCTTACACCCTGCTCCTCTGATTCTGAAGAAACACGCTCAACACTACTATCCATGAGCGAGCTAGTCTATCTGAGTGGCGGTGATAAAAACAAGAGATACCAGCTCTTTTTGTCTCTCTAGAGTGGACTTCCACATAAGGGGCGTGTTGAGAAATAGAAGACCTCTGATGAATTTTCCAAGAATCAACTTCAAA
>Ga0066187_1000395_pt1 | contig 15278 bp, 12 predicted proteins | sample WorMetexBAHAMAS1_FD_58706 | JGI IMG/M metagenome (GOLD analysis project Ga0066187, IMG submission 58706) | Marine gutless worms symbiont microbial communities from Max Planck institute for Marine Microbiology, Germany - Inanidrilus exumae... | ecosystem: Host-associated > Annelida > Digestive...
GATAGGCAAAGTGTGGATATATCGTTTACTGTTTGTTTGCGTGTGTGTGTGTTTGTACGGTTACGGATTTTTCCGGCGAAGAAAAAAGCTAGCGGCGTCAAATTTTGTACGGTGGTTCATCGGCGTCCTGGGCAGGGAATTTCCCACTTTAGAGAACTTTGCTCCCCCAAAAGCCCAAAATCGGACGAATAGGAGCCTAGCTTAGCCTAGCCTGCAGGCCTAGGTTGATTGACGTCAGAGCGACGTTCTATTTATAGTTCAGTGAACGCGCGAGCCATATGCCGCGCTAGAGATGCGCCGTTCGTGAAATCGCACGGCGTGTGGACCGTGTGTGGACGTAAGGTCGGCATGTGTAGATATACGGTCGTCCCCAAAGACGGACGTATTTGTCTAAATGTGCTTTGGACAAGTTAACAGCAAATATACTTAATACTTTTTATTAAGTATGTTTGGAACTCAAAAGGAAATTTCAAGCCGCTCTTTCAGATAATCAAATCAATGACTCGAAAGTTCCAACTTCCAGCCACGTCTGCAATGTATACAGTCAGCGACTGGCGAAATTTCGACTGAAGCTGCACAAATCGCAGACACATGGAAAGGGTAGTGTAAAAACTTGTATCACGATGAAGAAGGGAAAGGAATTGAACAAGAATATGCTACTACAGACCACTAATAGGAAGTTATATATGGCCTATCGAATAGCTGCAATTCCAGTGAACTTGAGGGACCTTCCGGGTCATTCACCTACTGCAAGCCTTTTCAATTGCGACTTTTCGCACTGTCAGCTGATCAGCAGTTGACAAGATTTCAACTGATATAGCGCGTCGCGCGGTCCCTCTGCGATAGCTGAGCTTCTTGTCAAATGGTAGGGAGCGTTGCACCTCAACGTGACAGCAACGATGGGGATCTCGACCCCTTCTAAATTCTAATACATTGGGCCCACCCGAATCAGCACCACAAACGGCATCTCGATCCGTTCAGCGGTTTCTGCAGGGTTCACGAATGTGAACCACACACAAACACACAGAGACCACGCTATTCCGTGCATAGCAGTAGGTCGCTATCGCTTGATTCGATGGGTCACGTGACTCGGACCACGCCCATTAGGCGGTAGTTTTATCATTCCATGGCTAACACTTGACCTACTCCATGTGTACAAAATTTGACGCCTCTAGCTTCAGCAATTCCAGACATATTGGTTGCGTCCCTGAAAAGTGAAAATGGGTCATGTGACCCTGTCCACGCCCCTTTAAGGGGAGATTTGTCACCCGCAGGCTAGGAGCCGATGACATATCCTACCTGTTTACAATATTTGACATCTCTAGCCTCAGCCGTTCTAGTTCTATGATCTATTCCCTCCCAAAAAATGCTTCACGTGACCATGACTACGCCCCTTTCATGGACGGTTTGTTATCCGAGGTCTAGTACTTGCTACGATCAACCGCCTATCAAATTTTAAGTTTCTATCTCCACCCACTCAGATATGAAAGGCAATAAAATGTGAAAATTTGGTGGTTTCTGGTAGTTAGGGGTCACTGGAAATAGCGCCATTCGATACAGCGAAGTGCGAACAAGAGTTCCCTTCCATAGTAATTACACCCCTATGTTGCACTGTTTCTGAGATGTTGCGAGATATTGGTCGAAAATCGCTGATTTTCACATACCCCAGTTGTATTTCACGCTCACGTTACAGGTGACCCCATTAAAATGTCGCTGAAATATTTGAAATCAGGAAACTAAAATCCCTGGGCTATGGTATGGCCTGGTTTGCGTGATCCTAGGTTGAGCCGTCTTGGTAAAACTTCTGTGAGAGACGGGCGCGCAGAACGACACATGAAGACAGCATAAACGGCGCTATCTCGCGCGGTAAAACAGTTTTGAGTGAACATTTTTCGGTTTTGACCGCATATTTCGCAATTTTCATTTGCACAATTTGTGTACAATTGCACGCTATTTTAAGGCCTTGGACAAACACGCTAACGCGCATTCCGCTTGCAACAGGCAACAGGCGTTTCTTGCTTTTATATCAAAATGTCTGTAGGGCTAACTGTAGCTCACTATCGTTAAGTTACAGACTCTTACCTAGGTGATTTCTGCTGTCAGTCACGTGACCGTGAGCAATTCCTGCATCTCCCACTGTGGGCACACAATTTCCGTTTAATGGCCGCTTTCTCAGTGAACACTGAACCCGGGATAGACAGTTCTGACTCTTTCCTCTGCTTGTTGTAGAAGCGTAGCTGGTCAACGGGTGTGGACCCCTTAGCCACGACCAGTGACCCAAGATTTTCAGAAATCTGATGAGAAAGTTCTCAGGTAGTGGGTACTCCCATCTGCTGCAGTTTCATACTAGTCGCTGTGAAAAATATGTTGCATGTTTTGGACCCGCTTAAACAACGAAGTCTCGGTTGCCGCTTACAGACCAGCACGTTATTCACACGTATTTGCCTGAACGATCTCACATTGTATATACTTTGCGTTCTAGACAACACAACAAAAATTTTATACCCAAAACTATCGATCTTAATGATCGACATTTCTTACTCAGACTTCTCTATAGACTGCTGTTAGGTTACACTAGCCAAGCTTAGTATTCCACGTTTTACTTTACATCGTGTTATTGGTTGATCTCGAGCTGCGTTTGTCAACTTTTAATGAATTTTATAATGAAATTCAACAAACACAGGGTATTAAAGTGTTATTTCGCAACCAATGTAAAACAAATACACAACAAGAGAAGATATTTCTGCAGTTATATATAAATACTAATGACATTAATGATGCATCACGGTGACCACTGCGCCACCTAGCGGCAGTTAAGTAAGTAAGTAACTAGTAACCAGTGACTACGACGCCGATGACTAAAAAGCCGAGAGCTACGCGGCCACCGACTAACTCATCTAAGTATGCCGACGAACTAACACATTACACTCAACAAAATCAACAGCTGTACACGTAATAATAAATGCCTATTTTGGAAAAATTTATATTATAATTATTATAATGAAAGAAATGATGGTATATGCACAGATGCAATTCAACCACGTTCTACATACAAAGCAGCATCAGTAATAAACGGAATTAGATTAATAGTGTTACTGAATGTACACATGCAAAAAGTGGCAGATTACAAAAAATAGGCAAAACAAACACTATGGATACAAAAAATGGCTGCAGAATATCTTAGTATATGCTGAAGAAAAAACAAAATATTACGACAGCTAACCAAAATAAATGAATTAAACACAACAATTATGTTAAATCGTTCAAGTATCACTGGATCACACATCACGTCGGTCAACAACGGCAACGGAACAACAAGTCGACTCGCGTCAACAAAAGTGTCAGTTTCAGCCACACTCGGCCACGCAACAGATTTTATTTCACCAACTCCATCTCCATTTTTCTTAAACAAATTCAACCGGGTAAGTGCTCTAACAGGCAGGATAACGCTTTTACCATTTACAACTGTCAAATACCAATTGGAGAATCTGCAATTTCTGAATAACGCTTGAAGAACAACCGAGAGAAATCATAGGCACTGAACCTCACAACTGAAACATCTGAGGAGGAAAGAACGATATGCAATACAATTTTAAACAAAATTTCAATGTCAGGTGCAATATTTCACGAAAGAAAAACCAAATGGTCATGTCACACAAAAGATGACGCATGATCAGAAGAAACCCATTGAAAGTCCTGAATCTCTATCCTTCACAGAATATTTGCAGTGAGCCGATGTGGGCAGAACTGACATTAGAAACGCAGCAGGCAAGTGATAAAACTTGTAAACAAACAACGCTTGACGAACAGGAGCCAAATACTCCTTGCTCCAACACGCTATCACATTAATGTATTAATGTCTGTTGATATATAATGCCCCATCACCAAGCGCCGTAGCAACATCTTGTGAAAAACTCCATCAAAAATGTTTTACAAGACAGTGAGTCCACTATATGGCCACATCAGAACTTCTAATGTAGGAGGGGTTCTTAACCTTCTGCCCGTCCATACCCTAGTGACTTCTAATGATGGTACCAGACAGCAGTTTTCATTTGCTATCATTAATTTACACAGAATATACGACAAAAACCAGGGCATAATGCAATCTTATTATGTGATGCAATATGTATGTAGAAACCGCAATTTTCATGCCATGTAGTGATATTAGGTTCACGAGAGATGTTGTGTAGAGCTTAATTGCGGTGGATGTCAATCACGTACAGCATCAAGTTTTGATAGCCTGGTGCCATAACTAACTATTAAGGAACTGTTTACACCAACCTTCCCAAGTGATCAATGAGTTCAGCTAAAAGCTACTGAAGCTACATTATACTTATTCAGAGAACGCAGCTCATACCCAAGATTTCACTCCACAGATGCCAAAGGGAAATACAATGCGAGTAAAAAAACAATAAACGACTTTTGACCACAACTTAAACAAATGTAGACCGATTTACAAAAGTCTTTAATTGTCAGATTCCTGAGGAAGCTCTCTATGTAACTGTTATAGGATCTTACACCTCACCTTAATTTGGGAAATTCAAAAATGACGGCTGAACGTTTACTCATACCATCACAATTACTCGATTTTAGTTGAAACTTAAACTTAACAACATTCCAATGCCAAATGCTACAAAATGTCACAGAAATGATTTACTTAATTTTTATGCAGTAAATGAAGCAGAGAATACAGACAACGCAAGAACGATGGGAATATGATTTGATGACAAACTCTGCAAAGTCTATGCAATAAATGACTTCATCAGTGTCCGAAGGTGACAGTAATGTTTGCAACTAATACCTACTGCAGTACACCTACCTGATAAATAGTCCGAAAGTTAAAAGCAAAGGCTGAAAACGTCCATCTCAGATACAAACACAATCCCACAGACATTTACGCCATTTGCTGGTGCAAGCTTCATAAATGACTGTTTGCAGCAGCCCATGTTACACGTCAATCATCTACTGCTTCAGTTCGCTGACATCACGGATCCTCTTGTAAGCACTGCTGTATTGTTTTCTAGATTTTATAGTCACAGGATTCAGACCTGAGCTATTACAGTGGTCTTATATCTTGTGAGATGAACTTTGAGCTATCACATGCAATATGCCATTGAAATCGGCAGCAATTTTAGTTTTCAAGTTTCATATGGTACTGTAGAAACATTTAAGGTGAAGTGGAGAATCTTTATGACGCATGTGTACGAAATTTCCTCAGCAATCTGACGGCGAAAGAATTTTGCAAATTGGTCTACATTTGCTGAAGCTATGATTAAAAGTAGTGTATTGTTTTTTGTTGGACTCATGTTGTAGTTATCCCACGTTAAGAACCACTGTTCTAAGGACAGCAGCAACAGCAGCAGTAGCAAAGATCAACTCGGCAAAACTCCTACGGGCCATCGACGGGTCTGTAACTTACCAACCAATCAACATAACCAACAAATTCATCAATGAGGAACGCAAACAAAATGCGAGCATATGCTCCGCGTCATCACTCGGAAGCATCTGGGGAAAACCAGCGACACAGACCACACCACTACCAACACACAAAACCAGTGCAAGGCATACAATGTGCACAACGTACCCGGCACATTAACGTCTACAGCAACGGACCATAACAGAGCAAAATGACCACACGTACACTGCCACTTGATGGTACATTTCGTACAACAAATTCGTACTACGAAAGGGTCAATGTACTAACTTCACATCCGCCATTATACAGGAAATTATTCGAATTATTCGAATTTTATTGGACAAAATTTTGCCACCGTTTGCTAAATGACAATACTGGAAGATAAGTAAGCAAGCAGAAATGCCAATTGTAATGAAAGGAATGAGTAGTTGGCTTGTGTGTGTAGCGGTGTGGCACTGTGTTGCCGGCGTTCTCTCCATCTGTGTTGCTGTCCATGTCTAATGTGAGTTGTCAGCAGCTGCAGATGCTACGCTGGCAGTCGTCGCTGTTGCTGCTGAGTCGACAACGAGAGATGTCGCAACCGCAGCCGACAACTCCTTGTCACCATCACCGGCATCGCCCGCACTGCCGCCAACACCAGTCACAACGCGGTCAACACCGGCCGATGCAGGCTGACCGGACGGCTGCTTCGCTGCAAACTCCGAGATCACGTCACGAAATCGCACCCAAGATCGCTCCGGAATGGTAATCGCCGTGCGAAAGTTGGCACGCACCTAACAACCATCGCACTTCTATGCTGCATACTACTGCCACTTTCAGCTTTTACTTCACTCTACGTGGTGCAGTGGTAACTAATTAGTGCCAGAAGAAATACATCGGCTCAGTTCCTTTCAGTTCTTCCAAGCTGTTGGTTGGAACACAGCAGGACTTCCCACCGGCAAAACCCTACACCAATTATTTCTTTTGTGGACACAGCCCAACAGAAAGCATCTAAGGAAAACAAGATCAGTATAAATTGAGTGTGTGAGATGACTTGTGTAAGTGGAGGGCTGGCAGGGCAGAACGATGTAACTTCGCAGTCAACGAACAAGGCTGCACTTGGCGAACAAAGCATTCTCGGTCGCTGGACCTCACACGTGGATCGCTCTACTGACTGACGTCAAACAGTCGCCGTCGCGTGCCAGTCTTCGGAAGAAGCTTAAGATGACAGTCGTCGTAGGCCGACAGTTGCTGCACCCCGGTGACCTATCTCTGGTGGTCAGTCTTGGAAACAGACTGACCTCGGCCGGTTGCCCTAACCATGAATGTACCACTCAGCGCAAGCAACCGCTGACGACCCGTTGCAGCATCCAGCAGATGAAGCAGCTCTTGCACCCTGCAAGCTATTGATGTTGTTTAATACGGTGGAGCATTTTGGGGCTGTATCGTATCGCAAGATCTTGTGCAGTATCAAATCATATTTATCGTTTTCCCATATGGCCATATCCTACCATCATTAGGAGTGAGGGTGTAAAAACTACGTGTTTTTTGCAGATCTCCTTCACGGATGGCCTGTAACCATATGTCTTCCAATCAGACGTCTGCAGGATTCTGCAACATTTCCGAGATACTACCACTTTTACAGTGTACAACACCACAGTGGATGATTGAGTATTAAAATCATCAAGTAATATGTATGGTCTAGGTAGTTGGTTTACAAGGTTCTGTGATATACCACACCGAAGTGTCATTATATAGCGTCTGAACAATGTAAGACAATGATGAGATGACAAATATTTACGATGGACAAACCTCTGAGATACGCATGAAAGTGCCACGACGGTTGTGTCCAATGTCAAAGTAGAACATTTTGTTCTCGACACGCAGTGACTGCGGCTCTGGTAGATCATCCGGTGTTCCTTATGGCATACATTCATATATCATCTCACAACTAAACTATTACATCCACACAATTTTAACACTTCAACGAATAATCTATATATATACACTCCATCTTTGTGTAACCAGCCTTCATTTATGAAGTTACTTCAGGCTTGGATAACTGGAGCTGACTTATTCAGTTCTTGTCACCCAACAACAGCGCCAAAGCACCGCATAAACTCCGCTTCCCCACTCGCAAACGACAGGACTGCCCTGCCCGAACAGCCTAGGCACTGTACTTAATGAGACCGTCTCACTTAGTGCACCACCTACCGTCTCCTGCAGTGAGCAATTAGGTCATTCCAGGACAGCCAGAACGGAACAATCTCATCTGGAAGCCGTGACACCCACGTTTCCAATTAACAACCCTAGCCTTGACACCAACCTATATTTGCCACCAGCACCGCGGTGGCATGTCTAAAAAACATCGCCACCGACCGAGTTGCAAATTCCTGCCACCATAACAACACTACCAGCTACCCATGCTAACTCAGCCTCCAACCCTCAGTGAAACGGGAAGCGAGTACCGGCCATGAACTTGTGCAGTAAGCCAAACTTGACACATGTCCCAGTAGTTTCTACAAATGCTACGAGTGATTGATTACACAATAAAAGAAAGCACGAAACATGCATCCATAACAAAATATACTATAACACAAAATAAAACCAAAAACTAAAGCTGGGTTTGGTCATGACTTCCAGTCTGGAAACGGAACAAGCCTATTCTTAAGGACGTAAATAAGAACAGGAAGTAGGTATGTAAACAATTTAAAAGGCGCCTGAATCAACAAATGAATCCGGGTGCATTAAAGCCCTGCAGCCAGCACAGAAACTTCAAATGCTACGATTTTCTTGTTCATTAAGATTATACAAAAATAAAGACAAGTGTAGTTTTCATTGCATCAAACACTTTAAAGCAGTCTATGTGAGATAGTGATGGTGGCTGGAAAGTGATCAATTACTTTCCATCAGTCCTTGATCTTCAGAACCGAACTCATTCAGCAAGTCCGTCAGTGCATCACGAATCTCAATCATGCCTTGTGCCGGAATTGCAATCTGTGACCTCTGCCTGGATAGTGGCGTTGTCATAGACACCTGGACACAGAACAACAGTATCACCATCAACACACAGTTGAAGGTCATAATGACAATACAAACATAACTGTCTTACAGCCTATGTCAGCCGGCAGCACAGTAAAAAACGGATTTTGTTGGAGCAAAGCTTTGACAATGATAATAATAACAAGTATCCAAAGTAGATTTGACAGCCACTGAACCTCATCTAACACAATATTCCTTAGGCCCACAAGAGTCAGGCAACCAAACATCATCTCGATCAGCCGAGTCATTTTTGCACAGCTCATGCACACCGCATAGTCCCTATACTTTACAATGGCCGGCACAGGTCCTCCCTCAAAAGTGCCCCTTCCCACGGGAGATCTCGATCTCCCATCTGATACACAGTTCCTTGGACCCACATGAGTTTGCCCCATAGAGCACCATCTCAATCAGTCAGCTGTTTTTGCACAGCTCAGCCATATGCCCCACACACAGATATCCAGACCACTCTGCATGTGACATCTGCAGCAACAGGCTGCATCTATGCAACTATGTGCATTCACTGCGGCCTAATAATAATAATAATAATAACAAGAATAATAATAAACACATTTGTATCCCACCATTAGGTCTAATATCAGCAGTGGTGAGGGACTCATACTGACAGTATCACTACAGATGCACAGTCATTGGACTCATGCAACAGTGTCAAATTGTCAACAAACTGATGCAACTGTGTCGCCATCCATACAGTCACATCACTTGTTTGACGATACTGATTTGGCTCAAGCAGCATTTCTGTGAGATAAGCCATACAAGTGCAATTATTTTCGACTGAATTGGCCTTCTTTCCCAAATTGCTCCAGGCTTGGCTTGGTTCCCTAATAATAGGAATGTTAATTCCCGGGAAATCTCATTCTCAAGTCTTGATCGGCCAATCCCGATCGAGACTCAATCTGGACTGGGAGCAGCTGCGCTCTCGGTTTTACACACAGTAGGAGAAAAGAGCCTCTAGGACTGGTAGCAAGTTGCTGGTATGCTAAGAAAGTGGTGAGCGACGCAGCCGTTGGATGCACTTATTCAGTGTCACGTACCTATCAAAATCATTCCACTTATCGGTGGCAACACCCCACTGCAGTGCTGCTGATAGAATGCACTCTCCCTCCCACCACTTGTTGCATGGCAGGTACGCTTCATCGGCTGACGGTCACATAAAGATAATTGCTGCTGCCGCATGGTCAACTATCAGACGGTCCGCACGTGGGGTGCACCAAATGGAGTCGATTACAGTCTGTGTTGTGGCATGTACTGCTTGTTAGGTGGTCTTCCTTCATAGGAAGGAAAGAAACGTGCAGTGCAATTGTTTGAATAGTACTCCCATGTTGAAGTCGTTATGCTCTGCTGCTGGTATGCGATCGATAACAACGAACAACAGGTGTTATTTTTAACTGCTCTCAGTTCTTGGAATTCACCTGCCAAGCTCGATAAAAAAATTATAAGAGCCTCGAGTCTCGTGAGAACCGTTAATATCTCTACGTAAAACAGTAACTCTACGTAAAACAGTAACTTTGGGATAATTTCATCAGTATAATACAACTACGATAAAAGAAAATAGGCTGTTTGTCGGACATGTGTAACTGTTGGTGATAATAATGTTGATCAAAACAAGCACAACTCTTTACATTTGTCAGCATATTATGGCAAACCAGCAGGAGGATGTGTTACAGCTAACCACCATGCTATGTTGTGTATGTGACCGCATCTCAGAAACTATCAAAATATTTCTACTTCATCCAACCAAAAACTCTGCACACACAAAAATGATGCCAGCTTCAACAAACAATACTGTTAACAATTTCTCAACATCGAGAGTCTGGCGTTACCCTCAGAAAGCGTCCTCTCTGGTTCTCCTTCAGGTCGAGATAGTAGCGTCGATTGTCCTTCACCATCACTTCACTCTTCAACTTGCCGTCATCAGGCACCGACTCAGAACTTGGCGGCCCTGATACACGTCACTTCATCTATCATCACCAATCAATATCATGGCTGTACTTCAATTATTTTAATCACGATTAATCGTGCCATTAAAGTTATTAAACACGATTAACTGCACTTTAAAAATGCTTTTGTAAAGCCTTTGTCTTTATGTCTTCTCCAGTGTCTCCCGCAATACAGACACAGACATCCTGTTTCAGTTCTTCACAAGATTTGACCTCCATGGCCTTTGACATCTGACACACCCAAAATGCAAGCACGTCATCAGAAGGTGCTACTGAATATTCCATGTCAGTTTTATCAAATCTGTTCAGACTGCTCATTACATATCGTGGCAACAATATCTGACTGGATGAATGGACAAATGAACGGGACAACAAGACGGTTGACAAAGGCGTAATAGACCGAGTTTGCACGTAAATGTAATACTGCTGTCTCTGAAACGGCGATGATAAGATGGAAGAGTACAACCGACAAAAGAAAGTAAACAACTAACATAATTCATCATGTGGGTCTCTCTGCAATAGCTAAGCTTCTTGTTAGAAACTGCCCAGGTGCCAGATTATCCTCAAAAATCTGAATGATTGTTTCTTGCTCCCTCCGAGCATTTCACAAAAAAAATTCTTCTCCAGTATTAAGCCTGACTAAATGACAAACCACCAAACAAACAGAGGACAACATTTGTCGATGTAGACTCACCAAGAGATGCGTAGTGTTCACTGAAATCTGTCAAGTGGTCCCGAAACTCAGCAGCGGTTGACATCGCCAAAAGCAACCGACTCTTCTTCCCACCAGCTCCTACCTGTAACATACAGGAAACAATGTCAATAAGGTGGTGTTAAACATTACATGGCTTTGTTTGCTTATTAAATACTTTTTCCACTACCTCATAATACTGCTTGTGCCCATCTAGTCACTAGGTACAATAGTAAATGTAATATGGTCTTGGATGCTAAAAATTTTTGGGTAGCCAACCAAAACTTAGCAGTATTAAAAAAAAACTAAACACTAAAGTTGATTTGCACAGGAAATCTGGTGTAATTCCTAGGCAATGAGTGCAGTTGTGAGAAAAACCAGCATTCAGTGGTGGCAAGTATTTATGAAAAAGTGCACTTTTAAGACTAATAAAATACTGAATGCGTGACAGATCGTGAGAATGATGAAAGAAGACCAACTGGTGATCGGACATGCATCAGAAAATGACTGGGAATCTGGGATGCAATTGATGAATACAAGACGCTGAGTGAACGGACAGGTATTCGTCTTTGGCTTGGTCTTGAAGACTGCAAACAGCATCCTTGGTCTTGGCCTTTGGAGTTAAGGCCTAGGCTTTAATCTTAGCCTGTACAGTCAAGGTCTATGCTTTAGCTGTTGTTGCGATAGGCAATGCACTGTGGGCCTTTGATGCAATATTACAATCTGATTAAATAAGCAACAATATTAACGAGCCTCCGCTGCCACTGACAGATCCACGCGACGCAGTGCCTCAGGTCCACTATGTTGTACACAGATGTCAACGGTCAGTGTGAAAAACTGGTGACAGAGACCGTCACCGATTTACCACAATGACCATCAAACTAAGTTGACAGCACCTAAAACGATCAGCCATTCAAGAGATATGGTTGGTGCCCACCATAATTTAATGGTTCACGTGACCTAAACACTCCCCTTTCAGGAATGGTTTGCCACCATGGGCTAGCACTTGCTACTGTCAACCTACCTACCGAATTTGAAGTCTCTATCTCCACTCACTATGAAGATGTGAAAGGCAATAACAAAGTCGAAATGGAGTGGTTTGCGATAGTTACAGTCTCTCAAGGTGACTGGAAATAGCACCAATCGATACAGTACATAGGAGTTCCTATTAGCATTCCACTGTCACTGTCCCTATCTTGCACCATTTCTAACATATAGTGACATATTGGTTGAAAATCGCCGTTTGAACCTACCGCACCTCTATTTGGCACCCCCAGTGGGGGTGAACCTGATAAAAATTCTCCTAGATTTTTGGCATTAAGAAAACTAGTCCCTGGGCTATCATATGACATTGTTTGCATGATTCTACATTTAGCCATTTTGATACAATACCAGCATGTGACAGACGGACAGACAGTCACACGACGACAGCATATACCATGCTAGCATAGCGTCACATGGTAAAAGTCCTAAATTTACGTATTCAGTGACTTCAAAATTAATATGAATATCTGCTACTGAGAATCTGAAGCTGACATTCAAAGACATAGTGGATGTGGTGAGACTGCTTAATGCCAGTGTTTTTACATATCACTAGAAAAGAAATGGGAAAGAACCTCAATTCGGGTGTTTGGTTTGGGATCTTTCTCAAGTGCCCAAAATTTAGATTTGCTATGTTAAAGTCAGTTCAGTTTGGCTCTCTGTGGTTTCGGCATTCCACAAGTTGGATGTTTGACAATGATGATGAGGTTAGTGGGTAATCTTCCCTTGTTGGCATCACTGCTTCAAGTTGCACTCAGTTTTTTGGCACTGTGGTCTCATGATGGGGGAAACCAGGCATCCTGAAATAACTTACAGTAACTTGTCTCCGCAATATTTAAGTCAAGGGCACATACAGTGTATGAAAATTAACTGACACTGGAAAATCCACTGCATTCCACTTCCATAGGCATAACACACAGCATCAGGTTCAACATGTTCATTGTTCAACAGTTTTCAGCTGAAAAATTTGTCTGTTAAAAAAGTTAATTTAAAATATTTCTGTGTGTTGTGTATGTTGTGTTGTCAAAGTTGTGAAAATGTGTGGTGTGACTGTGATCCAAACTTGACACAATTATAACTGGTGCAGCTCAGATCAGGTTTAGGTTTGTAGTTAGTTGTATGTGACAGTTCGAGTTGGCTTGTTTTGGTTCAATTCAAAATATGTGTTTGGGTTCAGTTGATTCGATTTGGGTTCTTTGGTTCTTTCCCATCACTATTAGTCTTCAAAATGCTTGTAATTTGATGGCTATCACTGACTCACCTCTGCTATCTTGATAAACCGTCCACGACGGTTCTGTTTAACATCCAGATAAAACCGTTTGGACTGAATCTGCAGAGTCTTTGAAGCCAGTTCCTCCTCATCAGACCCTGCATAGCATAATGCACTACAACACTACATAATTAGAAGGCACTCACGGAATGTCACACACATGTCTACATTCTAAAGAAATTATTAATTCAATTACGGGGCATTAAGAACTTACATGCATCTGTATTTTTACTCTGTGATCATGCTATCCTAGCACAGTAACAGTACATCATACAATCAATGATGCATGGCAGCATGGGAATTTACTCATGCCAAATATCTTGACAAAAATACATTATGACCGGACTGCTAAGCGCCAAATACACGTGGGGTAGGCCTAAGAAAAATATGCAACTTTAGACCAACAACTCACTGTATCTATGAGAATTATGTTTTAAGGGGCGTTATATAAATGTGACAGTTGTTGATTGACTGATCTGAAAATGGTATTGGATATGGGCATAATTACTATGGAAGGTGAATAGGCAGACATGTTCTCTATCGAACGGTAACACTGTGGTCTGTGGATGATCTTGAGTAAACCTAAATATTCCTAATTACCAGTTTTGATTTTGTCAGAAATATCAATTTACCATCTTGTTACTAATGCTGTTACTCTAACCTTATCATAGCTATAAACCTTGGTTATGACTTATGACCTGCCCATATAGCCCAGTTATCAAAGCACTCAGGCTCCATGTGCAGTAGAGTGTAACGCACTCAGGAGCCTGGGTTCAAACCTCAGCCCATATGCATCTGCCTGACAAAAACTTATTTCTAATAATTCCTATGCACATGAGAAGACAATCCGGGTAGGAAAAAAGAGGGTTCAACAGTGTCCTCTATAAAACTGTGACCATTGTTTGCTTACACCTTGATTAGCAGTGTCAAGGTGCTGGCTGTGCTGCCATGGCTGAAGCAAATAGACTCGGTCAACCACTGGCTGGTGCAGCACACAGCACCAGTCAAGAGCTAAGCTAGACAGTAGGCCACATCTAGAGGGGACATGCTATAAATACCAGACAAGCCGTTCACTCCTACTTAACCCCACGTACCCTGCATGTCACGCACATCGCATACACCTACTCATTCCCCTCCTCTCCCTGGGCTAGTGCATTGGACTGTTACACGGTCGAAGCGATGAGGTCCAGAAGTAGGCTGGACCACTGCCCGCAATGAAGAAAGAAAGGAGAAAGCCGTTGGTTATATACATCATGTGCTTTATGTTTGCTAGTGCTTTCTTGTTATAACTACTATATTTATCTTTTTAAAACCTGTAACCTGCATAGCCCACATTGTGCTGATGTGCCATTAAGAATTTACTTACTCACTTACTCACCACAAATCATCTCATTTTTGAACTCTGGGTAATCCTTCTTATCTTAGAAATGTGTAAAGCTAGAGTCTTTAAATTTTGTACACAGGATGATCTTCACTATGGGTGACAAACCCCAAAGAGACCCATCATCCATTTTAAGATAATGGGGGCTCCACAGGTGAAGGTAGGCACTTCAAATCTGAGATATTTATTACGGCCAGTACTTTGCTGTGTATGACGGTTTACTATCAAAAATAAAAATAAAAACAGAAGTTTAAACATAACCCACACTTCAACAAGAACTGAGCGCATTCTTGCGACAAAATTGTATAGAATAGAGCACTGCTCAATTCAGAAGAGGAGTTGTGTGACTTTTAAAAGTTGTGCGACACGTCATGCCTCACTTGGTATTTTGAGTGAAAAAATTCCTGGTGTCTTAAGAACACCATTTTTACTGTTTTTATGGCAATGTCACTTAGTACACTGCAGGCGTTGTTTTGAGCTCCAATGACCACAAAGACCAT
>Ga0066187_1000396_pt1 | contig 15269 bp, 16 predicted proteins | sample WorMetexBAHAMAS1_FD_58706 | JGI IMG/M metagenome (GOLD analysis project Ga0066187, IMG submission 58706) | Marine gutless worms symbiont microbial communities from Max Planck institute for Marine Microbiology, Germany - Inanidrilus exumae... | ecosystem: Host-associated > Annelida > Digestive...
TTTGAAGTTGATTCTTGGAAAATTCATCAGAGGTCTTCTATTTCTCAACACGCCCCTTATACTCGTTGTGAAAGCAAAGAATCCTTATCCTTCTCACAGATTATTGGGTCTCTTTCTAGGGAGGGGCTTTTCCTCCTTGCCCTCGAAGAACATCTTCTCGTTTGCCACAGAGAGACTGGAGTGAGTGTTGTCAGAAAGTTCAAGTGACAAGCAGAATAGCTGTGTGGACAAAGCAATTTAAAAAAACAATAAGAAAGACATAAGGTCCAGCAAGTAAAGGACATCTTATAGAGAAGAGGTGCTAAATAATCCTTTGGATGGAGATCAGCATATTAGGTTGGAATTTTACGGAGGTGGAAAAGGTTGTGGTTAGGTCGTTCAGGACAGAGTATGCCTGGGATTGTGCGGAGAGCGAAAGGTGTGCATTCACGCTCGCCTTCAACTTATTTTCAAAATTTTGCTCATCTTTAGCATGTGTAACCTTGTTGTTGATGGGGCATGCGACTAATAGATCTCCCTCATTCCAGTTTTCTGTCGTTTCATAAAAGGCGTGGTGTATCTCTTTCCCTAAGAGGGGGTTTTTGCTAAAGAGAAATCGAGGAGCTTTAGTGTCCGCAGGAAGGTGTAGGAGCGATCGATATCCACAAGAGATGAAGGAGAAGCGATTTTTTGACGGAGATAGGTGGAGAAGTTGCAGAAAAAAATAGCTCTTCTTGCCAAGCATGGCAATCATTTTGTTGAGTTTATGGACAAAATGACTTGGCTGAAATGACAAAGAGCTATTGGTGAGGTGCTCTTGTATTAGGGTGTGTATCATCCCCTTCAAAATCGCCCCATAAACTAGCCCTTGAATACTCGGTGCGACATACTCAGACATAAAAATTAGGTAGGATTGGTCAGCTAGGCGGAAGAAATCGTGGTAAAGCCCCAAGTTGTCATCTTGGTTGAGCTGGGCCATACCAATATCGAAAGCCTCCCATTTGGGAGTGGATAGTGGAAGTAGCTCTCTGTGAACCTCTCTAAGTTGTTTGCAAATCTCTCCCACCTCCCCGCCCAATTTAGCTTTTAGATCTAATGGCTCCCCCTGCAGATAAGCTGTGACGTCTACAATGAAATCGACAATGTCGGAGTAGCGCTCCTCCAATGTAGGTTCCAGGGCTTTTTTGACGATCTTCTGCAAATTCTTAGGAAGAAGGGAGAGTTGAATGTTGCCACAGCTCAGCTTTCCAGTGATGAGCTCAAAGGTAATCACGCCTAAGGAATAAATATCCGTTGCACAGGTAACCTTCAAGGGATCTCTTCTCTGTTGTGGGCTCATATAGCTAGGAGTGCCTAAGAACCCTCCCCGTTCCAGAGATGGAGATGGAGGAGGCTCGCTCATAACTTGAGCAATTCCAAAGTCGATCACTTTTACATGACTTCCCTCCGTGATCAAGATATTTTCCGGCTTTAGATCACGATGGATGACGCCATGTGTGTGAAGGTGAAGCAGTGCGTAGGATACCTGCAAGATTATCTTTAGACAACTTCGAATCGAAAGATTTTGTTGTGTGATAAACTGCTTTAGAGAAACTCCTTGGACAAATTCCATGGCGATATAAAGGCCTTTTTTCCACGCTCCCTGCCCGTAAAGCTCGACGATATTGGGGTGATCGGTAAGCGCAATAATTTCTGCCTCTTTCAAAAATTGAGATATCATCTCGGGATGAGTGATATAGCGAGGGGAAAGAACTTTGATAGAGACTGGGACATTCGTCTGAGAGTGAAGGCCAAGATATAAAAAACTCATCCCCCCCTGACTGAGTTGTGCTTCGATTTTATAGGGGCCAATCTTCTTGGGCATCTTCCCTAGTATCGATTCTCCCTCCGCTGTCAAATTGGGGAGGGTGGACTGTTTGTGAAACGTATCCTCAGCCTCCACCGCTATTATTCGCCGAGCGCAATGATTTTAACTCCAATGACATCTCCCACCTGGACGAGCTCACCAGTACCCACATGCGCTCCATTGGCAACGAGGTTGACACCTCTTTCTGGCTGTACGCCTAACTCCAGAACATTTCCAGGTTTTAGCTGGATAAGCTTGTCCAAATTGATGCGAATTTTTGCCACCTCCACCGTGAGAGAGATGGGCACCTGTTGAGGGGAGAGCATATGCCCCTGATATACCCCTCCAGCATCCCCTTTTTCCGCAGGAATATCTTTACCGTTTTCAGGGACGGGCTTACCTAAATTTACATCGTTCATCTTATGTTCCTCAAAATATTGTGCATAATCGAGAAGTTTAATATTTTCCTCTTTGAGTTTGACATGAAAGAGTGGGGTGTGGTCGAGCTGCAGCTGAAAAGTTCCCTTTTTCAAGTTTGGATAATACGAACAATGCTCTAGCAAGACGAAATCGCCCCTGCTGAGCCCTTTCCATGACTCTTGAGATAGGCGCGTGCCACCTACAGTCAAGCTCAAGGTCACAAAGAGTTCTCGATAAAGATGAGAGGGGATGGAGAAATTCCACTCTCGAGAAAAATGTTTCTTGACGCTCTCTTGGAAGAGTGGTGGGAAGAGAAGGCGCCCATAGATCGTCTTTGCGTCTTGCCCGATTGCAACATCCACACAATACGCTTCCTCCCTCACCAAAGGCACCTCGATCACTTTGGGAATGAGTCCCGCATAAATCTGCATGGAGCTTAACGTTGACATTGCCTCCAAACACAAATAACGAAAAAACCCCCTCTGCAAATGGCTGTCAACAAAACCCTCATTACCTGCCTCTGGGTGAATGACCCACGAGGATAATTTCACAAAATCTTCTAAAGGGAAGATGACAGAAAAGCTTCCCTGCAAGGGAGAACATTCAACAGAAAGGTGCAAAGGATTATCCCCTAATCCCGCAAGCACCAGATCTCCCTCTCTCCACTCCGCCACCCCAGCAGTAAGGCTCAATCCAGTGACACTAAGCGATGAAGAGAGCTGCTGCGAAAATTTTTCCCAAGGGAAGGAGGGGATACTTCCCCACATGGACAAATCTAAAGAGCGTGCAACCAATTTCTCTAGATGTCTAATCCAAGTCTCAGACGGCATGCTTGACACGTAATATATTCATTTCTGATAATTCCACAAGATATGCCATTCTATCCAAATTAGAAAGCAAAATCTTTCATGGAGCACCTTACAAAAAATGCTCCAGATATTCATGGTCGCCCCTGCTCACAACGAGAAACTACATCCCCTTCTAGCCGAAAAAATCTCACAGCATTAAGTTTCGTCGCTGTGGCGACATCTTCGATGGAGATTTTCTTGATGTCGGCGATAGTTTGTGCCACCTCTCGGATGAAACTAGGCTCATTGACTCTACCTCGTTTAGACTGTGGAGCGAGGTAAGGGGTGTCAGTCTCGATGAGAATATTTTCTAGGGGAAGGCATTTTGCGATACGGCGCAATTCATGTGATTTTGTGAAGGTGATGATCCCACTAAAAGAGATAAGCCACCCTCTGTCAACCCCCATTTTTGCTTCGTCTAACCCACCAGTGAAGCAGTGCAGGGCCACCCCGCCATCAGAAAGTGACTCTTCCAAAAGCGCAAAGAGATCCTTGAATGCGTCACGACCACGGCAGTGTACGACGAGGGGAAGGGAATATTTCTGCGCTAAAGAGCAGTATCGAATGAGATATTCCTGTTGTGCTTTCTTGGGAGAATGTAGATAATAGTAATCCAACCCAGTCTCCCCAATTGCCACCAATCTTTTTTCACTGGCCGCTCTCTCGAAGAGAGGAAAATGACGTTCTCCATTGCTCTTCACGTCGTGTGGAGTGGTCGCACCAATGTGATACACCGCTCCGTATGTTTGCGGGAGTGCAAGCCCTCTATCGAGGGTCGTCTTATCTGTGCACACATTAATAATAATTTCCACTCCCACTGCACGGGCGCGCGCCAACACATCCTCCAACCCATCAAAGACAGGGTCACAAGTGATGTGCGCATGTGAATCTACAAACATACCTTTTTATATACCTAGCTCGTTCGATCTGCTCTAATGCACAACACAGGGCCAACTACCCTTCTCTTCTTGACAAATAGCATCCTCTGATTTATCACTTCTCTATTGAAGGTTGTTGCTCAGCGTGGAAGAGGTGGGGGTAACAGCTACTCTCACATTAAGTAGTTAGAGGCAAAGAAGAGCGCGAATGTTTATACAAGCCTACGTGCAGGCAGATTTTTTTGGCAAATTTATTTTTCTCAGTCTTTTTTTGCTTTCATGTTGCTGTTGGAGCTTTTTGATCCACAAGCTCTTGCTAATGAGACACATAAAACGAGACGCAAAACAGTTTCAAAATTTAGTTGAGACCTATAGAGAGAAAATCCTTAACATCAAAGTGAGCTTTTGCAACCCCTTTGGCTCCCTCTATCACTCCCTCAAAGAAAAAACGATTCAAATACTCGACAAAAACCACTATTTTTCTTCGGAAGAGAAGGAGCATTACAACTATCTCTCTTCCACGGATATGGACTCTCTCACCACTCATATTTATAGAGCCGTTGCTAGACAACGGGAAAAAATCGAAAATAATCTTTTCATCCTCTCCACCACCGTGACACTTGCGCCCTTTCTCGGTCTCCTGGGGACAGTTTGGGGCATTTTAGTCACTTTTGGTGAATTGCGGTTGGGTCATTTAGCCTCATCTAACTCTGTTATCTTAGGGGGGTTGTCTACCGCGCTCACCACTACTGTGTTGGGTCTATTGATCGCCATTCCCGCACTCGTCGCCTATAACTATCTCAAAAGCCGCAGCCGCCGTTTTGCGATGGAGATGCAAGATTTCAGCCATTTTCTCCTCTCAGTAATTGAGTTGCAATACCGAAAAGTGGACCTCTCATGAGACCCCCGACTAGTCCATACCATTATGACGACCATGCGGGCGAAGGATCTATTAACTTAACTCCACTGATCGACGTTGTCTTTGTAGTGCTCATCATGTTTATTCTTGTGGTGCCTTTGGTGGAAATTGATCGCATCTCTCTATCTCCAGCGCCCACAAAAAAGGAGGGCGACATGCCCCAGTTTCAAAGGGAGGGTGCGATAAGAATTTTTGTCTACTCCGATAACACTGTCTATCTCAATGGAATACCCGTCACCCTAGAGGACCTTCCCACCTTCCTGAAAGATGCCTACCAAAAGTTTCCCCACACACATCCTCAACTTTACCACGATGGCTTAGCATATTTTTCCACCTACCAATCGGTGAAAAATGCCGTCGAATCCGCGGGATTCGCCGCATTAGATGTCATCCTCAAGTCAAGTTAAAGCGAGAGATGAACCGCTGCTTAGTTAATAGAATCGTCATCTTTATCGTCCTCTTCAGCCATCTATCTCTCTTTCTTTTAGACCTTTTACAATGGGAGACCTTCTCTCCCAAAAAGCCATTGGTCGTTCACACCTACGTGTGCAAGCCCCCCACCGAAAAATTGTACTGTATGAGCAAATGTGCTGAAAAAGGAAAAAAGAAGATAGCACACAAGGCGTCCCCCCTCAACAAAGTACCTTCGAAAATTACACAAAGGAAACGCTTCCCAGTGACTAGAAGCCCCACGCAAAAAAAATCGCCGCCCACTACACAAAAAAAACAGCAGTTGTTGAAGGAGTGGGCGGGAGCTTTAGCAGAACTCGAGCGGAGTAGGAAAACCGTCAAGCCCTCTCTATTGCCTTCACCTCCATCTATTGATACCCTCTGCATTGATCATGCTAAGGGAGAGCAAGCGGCAAAAGAGAGTTATTTTTCTATTCTAACCTTTGCATTAAAAGAAGCACTTGAACTTCCTGAGTTAGGCATGGTAAAATTGGAGCTGACTCTCATGGCTACGGGACAGGTGCGTGCTGTTCGCATACTAGAAGCAGAGAGTGAAAAGAACGCGCGTTACTTGAAAAGACAGTTAATGGTTACCCAATTGTTCCCATTTACCGAAGAACTACAGGGGCAAAAGAAATGCACCTTCGTGCTTACTTTTTGCAATGAGAAGTAAAATTATACCATTTCTCCTTCTATTCCCCCTCCTCTTTGCCTCAAGTGGGGAGGAGGGGTTTGTGGTCCCCTTGCCCACACGCCATATCTCCATTTCGGTATATATTCCTCCATTTTCTGGAGATCATGATGCTGCCATCCCTTTGTCCCATGTTGAACAGTTACAAAATGTGTTGATAAATGATATCAATAGGAATGGAGTTTGCCATGTCCGGCGAAGCGCTAAAACCCCGGATTTTGTCGTCAATGTCTCTCTGATTAAAAATGAGATTGTGACTTCGATCACTTCACAAACACCCACTAAAACATACACTCTTCCCACACAAAAATTGTCGGGTGCCCTCTGCTCGGATAGAAGGGTCATCCACCAAATCAGTGATACACTCACAAAAATCATGACGGGAATTGAGGGAATTGCTAGCAACCGTATCTTGTATGCCATCCAGTTTTCCAAGGAAGGGGGCGGCGAGATAGCGTGGACGTCGGAAATTTGGGAGTCTGATTATGATGGCCACAATCAAAGGCAGGTCACTCATGAACAAAGCTATTGTATTACTCCTATCTTCTTTCCGGTGCAGGGGGCGGTGACGAAAAATAAATTCCTCTACGTGAACTATAAACTCGGGCAATCTAAAATCTATTTGGGTGCGTTTGATGGAATAAGAGGAGAGCCCTTCATCCATCTGAGGGGGAATCAGCTACTTCCCGCAATTTCTCAGAAAGGAGATATGCTTGCATTTATTTCTGATGCTGGTGGAAGGGCTGACCTATTTATACAACCCCTCAGTCACCGCTATGGACCTCTTGGCAAGCCGATACAGCTCTTTTCCTTTCCCCACTCTGTACAGGCATCACCAACCTTCCATCCAGATGGTAGACAGATTGCCTTTGTTTCTGATAAAGAGGGCACTCCTCGTGTTTTTTTAATTAATGTGCAACGAGATGCCAACTCATCTCCTAAATGTTTGACAACAAAATATCGACAAAACATCTGCCCAAGTTGGTCTCCTGATGGAACAAAATTAGCCTATAGTGCTATGATCGACGGAAACAGACAGATCGTGGTATATGACTTTTTGTTAGGAGAAGAGATTCAGTTAACTCATGGAAAGGGGCACAAGGAGAATCCTAGTTGGGCTTCTGATAGTTTGCACCTCATATATAATAGTGTAGAATTTTCTTCTTCGGAGTTGTTCTTGGTAGATGTCAGACAAAAGAGGTCATTGCAGATTACTTCTGGTCCAGGGAGAAAGCACTATCCAGTGTGGAGGCCAGGTTGAGTGTGAGGAGGACATGAACAGATACGGTTGGGTGATTCTTGGCGCTATTTTTCTGGTGGTGGGCTGCCAGAAATTTTCAAACGTAGTCTGGGAAGATACCAAGACGAAGGGGCGTTATTTGCGAAGGAAGGGGCAGCTTATATGGAGAAGGGATGTAGATTCTCGTATGGTTGAATCTGCAGATGATTTTATTGGGCCTCAAGAAGACGAGTACATTGCGCTACAAGATGAGGATTTAAGGGTACAGCGTATAGATCGTGTTGACCCGAGTGTTCCACAGTCCAAAATGGCTCCTGGAGGCGTCGATAGCCCCGTTCCTGGTATCGATGCATTCACCAAGCCTCAGGCCTTCCTCGCCTCACTATTTAAAATGCTCTACTTCAATACAAATGAGTATGTATTGCGCTCCCAAGAATATTATCAAATAGTAGACAATATAGCAGAATATATGAAGATACATACCAACCTCTATATCTTCATCGCTGGACACTGTGATGAAAGGGGGTCAGAAGCTTATAACCTCGCTCTAGGCACACGTCGCGCAAATAGTGTGCGTAATTTGTTGGTTAAGCGTGGTGGTAATCCCAATCATATTTACACGATCTCTTTCGGGAAAGAGATCCCGCAAGATTTGGGACACTCAGCAGAGGCTTGGGCCAAAAATCGGCGTGTAGAATTTAAGATTTATGAAAAAAAGGATTTCAAATGAAATATTTTATCTCCTTTCCCTTGATCCTCCTAACCGGATGCCTTTCCCTCTCCTCTTCAAGGGAGGATAAGCACCAGATAGAACTGGGGTTGCGTAAAATGCGCACAGATTTAGAGGAGGTAAGACAGGATTGTAACACGTATGAGGTTGGGCACCATCTTCTTGAAGGAAAATTCTTGGAGCAGGAGCAAATGCTCGCTACCTTAAAGCAACGATTTGATGAACTTAAAGATAAAGATTCCCCCCCACAAGAGGTGCAGATACTCGCAAGAGAGGTAGATCAGCTCTCGAAGAGACAGGAAAATATCATTTCCGATATTAGACAATTGGGCGCATATGCCAACGAAACAACCACCGCACTCTCGCAATACAAGGATAAGATTGCGCAACTCGAAAACTTGATGGCCCTTCAAAAGCAACAGATCAACACACTTATTAAGCTCAAAGATAGTATTGATGAATACTCCCAAACGGAAAACCAAAAGATCTACATAGTTAAATCCGGAGATTCTTTAGAGAAGATTGCGCGAGAACATGGGACAACTGTTGAAAAGCTTAAACAGCTCAATCAGATAAACTCCGATGTCATCATGGTCGATCAGCAGTTGTCCCTCCCGTAAAGTACCGTTCGAATGTCACCTATGTTTGTTGGCACTAGGGAAGTAAGGTAGCCTCCTTGATTTGCAAACAGTTGTCCAACGTGCGTTGTTGGTGGATTCCTGTCACAGACTGTTGCGGTATTCTTGCTTAAGATTGGCATCGTAAAACTCGAGCAATTCATCGGCTCGAGAGCACTGCATGCTTTGAAGTTTTTCGTAGATTTGGAGCCCCTTTGCACTCTCACCTTGCTGAAAGTAAAGAGTACCAAGGCGAAAGAGGATGTGGGTATCTTCAGGGCAGAGTTGCAAGATACTTTCGTACTCTCTAATCTCCTCATCAAACATATCGATGTCATGATAACATGAAGCGAGCTGGGCGTGCACCCAAGGATCCTTTGGCGAGTAGTAATCGATAATTTTGAACTCTTGGATAGCTTTTTTTGCCGCCTCCCTAAATTTGTCCTTTTCTTGATTGCGATAGAGGTGGCCGAGGGTGACATAGGTATTAGCCAGTGAGGCGTGAGCTTCAAGGTCTGTGGGAACGTCCTTTATAAGATGGATGTGTTCGTTAATAGAAACGATCAGCAACACCTCCTTCATACGCTGGATATCCCTCTGGTGGCAAAGGTTGACAAACTTACTCATGAGGTTGTTGAGTGAAAGTGTCTTTGATTTGAACTGTATGAGAGAATCCTGCTTGCCAAGTTTAGAAGCAAAGCGATATGCAGCGTTGGCGAGGAGGAGGTGATATTCAGGGCTGAGTAGAGATTTAGGAAGCTCTCTTTTGCACAAGCGCATAAAGTAGTTGCGTAGCTCAAGAAATTGTTCAGGTTTTTTAGTTTGAAAGTAGGAGAGAAACATGAGATAAGCAAATCCAGTTAGAAGAATTATTGCGAGGGACAGAGCGACCAACGTCATCTGAAATAGTGGTGTGAGAAAAACAAAAAAGGCAACGATCTCTAACAGGAGGAGGCCGAGAAAAAAGATATGAAAGAACAGATAAGAACGGATGATTCTCTTAAACTGGTTAAGACTACTCAGGCAGTGGGTATCGACATTCTTTCGAACTCCATCGCGATCAAAATGCAAAAATGTGCCGCTCTTTGTCTCATTAATGCTCATGAAAATTTTAAAACAAAACGTCCCTTCCAACAGCCATGGGAACCCTATCCCCAACAGCAATCAACTTAAACTTCCTTCTAGGTTTATCCCAAGATCGCGCATTTTATTCAAGCATAGATTTCACAGCATTATGCGATTTGTGCAACCCTAAAGGAGTACGATCTCCAGTAGACCGTCATCTGCAAGGCGTATCCATCATATAGTTAATCACCCTCTCGGGTACTTTCTCTTCACGCAGTTTTTTTATTCGGTATTCATTGAGAGTATAGCAACTTCCAGTTTTTTGAATTAAACTGATAATCTTATCGTCACAGATGTGTGCTTTGGAAAGGTTGATTATGTCATCTACACTTAGCTTTTCTCCTTTGTCCAGGCGCTGATAGGTTCGTGAGCTCGACATTTTTAACCTTTTCTGTTCTTGATTATCTAGAACTGCTCCAACCAGCCCTCCGGCGACACCACCAGCAGCACCACCAATTATAGCTCCCTCTGGTCCCCCAATGATTCCCCCAACGACGGCGCCACTGCCGGCACCGGCGAGAGCACCTGTTCCAGTCTTAGACTCGCACCCCAGGAGCAGTATTGTTCCAGCTATTAACCCTAACATCGAAGATTTTTTTGACATAAACCCCCCTCTTTTGAAGTTACCGTACCACATGGCATTAAGGACCATGAATAAATACTTTCATTTCTAATTATAGATCTATCAGAAACAACATTGATTTGAAACAAAAAAATAAAATCAGCAAGAGTTTCTGATAAAGAGAAGGTTAAAAACCTTCTCGTAAAGACACAAGGGACCCTGAAGGAACGCCAAAAAGAAAAAAAGTACTTTGAATTTTCCGTGGAGTCCGCGGAAGCGCGGAAAAAGCTACACAGCGACTTTCCTTCCGTGCTTTCAAGATTTTGGGCAGCACTATGCTGAGACACACTCAAAAATAGTTACCCCAATCTTTAGAAAATTAAAACTGACATTTCAGTCTTGCGTGGATACCCTTTTGACTGGTCGACGAATAATGGTCTCTAAGTCTTCAGGAGCTGTATCATGAGGGTTATTCAAGTAGATGTCATGATGAAGTCCATTGAAAACGTAGTTGTTTTGCTCGACAAATGCATGAAGACGAACAATAGTCGACCTCTCCTCGGAATAGGGCCCCCTATGCAGGATTTGTGCTACAAATCCTTCATCTAACTCTTCAAGTAAGATCTTGTTCGAAGCGTCATATTCAATGTTTTCCTCTATAGCCTGTTTAACTAGTGTATAATCAATGAACTTTGGCTGCATAATCATCAACTTCCAATGCCAATTTGATCTGTCCTCAGGAGTACATTCTGCCGTCATATCATTATTCCAATACAGCCCCTCAAGAGGCATGATCCCATAATCAATGGCGAATGGGCCCTCCTTAACTATGGACTGTAGCGAACGTGCTACAGCGAATATTACTTGTATCGAAGACTGAAATTCCTTTGAAGAACTGGGGTCCCCTCTGCCGTTACAAGTAATATATTGCATTTTAGGAACATGTATTACAGCAACTTTTTTTTCTGAAGCCGCATATAAAGATGAGTTCTCTTTTTTTAAATCTAATGTTTGCATACTTTCCTCACTCAAAACTTGTGTAATTTTCCAACATTGATAATATGCATTTCTCAACGCATATATTTATGAGATGGCCTAGATTAACTACATGAAAACTAAGAGCTTTCCCTCACAATGTACTCCGAAAATCTCGCCTAAAAACTCAAACAAACCGCCCAAACTTTGTCTCAAACGAGCCTCCACCACCCTCTCTTTAACAAATTCAGCCCCAAACGGCAGCACCGGAAACCAACCCCCACGTAAAAAGCTGCACAGTCATGTACCAAATAAAATTTTTCTTGTCAAGAAAAAATTTTTCATGAGGAGTATAACAGATGTGCAACAGCCTGATTTAGGAAAAAATCAGAGTTTTTTCTTTTTGGGTCAATTCCCGCCATTCTCCCTCTTTCAAAAAGCCTAACTTAAGAGCTCCGATGGAAATGCGAGATAGGGAGATGAGGTCTAAACGGGCCCCTTTTATCATGAGGCGCACCTCATGCTTTTTTCCCTCCTTCACCCTTATTTTAAGAGTGCCGCGACGTATCTTCTTTACACCGACCGGTTTCACCCATTTTCCTCCGATAGACACTCCTTTTGAAAGAGCTTGTAGATGTTTGTAGGTGATCTCTTGTCTGGATTTGACGAGATATTCTTTTACGATGTCGCTTGAAGGATGTATGACTTTTTGCGCAAAGTGTCCATCGTTCGTCAACAAAAGCAACCCCGTCGTGTGTTGGTCGAGCCTCCCAATGGTGAAGAGGCGCTGTTTTACCCCCCTAAAGAGGTCGATGACTACTTTTTTCGATGCGCCATCACGGGTATTCGAGCAAATGTAGCCACGGGGCTTGTTGACGATGAAATAGACCCTGTTTTCTTCTTTGGGCAGGGGGGATTCCCCCAGAAGGATATCATCCTTTTCTGCATGAACGAGAAATTGCGGAGAGGTGATTACCCCCCCATTTACCCTCACTTTTCCCTCAAAAATTAACTGTTCACACCCTCTGCGAGAACTTATGCCCGCTGCTGCTAACACTTTGCTCAACCGTTTCATATCAATAAAAAAATCGATAGAGAGAAAATTTCCGGTTCCATATTATGCTAATTTATGCAGATATAGCCATCATTACAGGGTGAGATTATGGAAAAGGGTACAAAACTTATATTAATTCGTCATGGAAAATCGCAATGGAATCAAAAAAACCGTTTCACGGGGTGGGTCGATATTCCTCTTAGCAAAGAGGGCATCGTCGAGGCGCAAGAGGCGGGAAGATGTATCCGTGCTATTCCGTTTGGGGTCATCTTCGTCTCTGCCCTGATGAGGGCTCAACAAACTGCCATGATTGCCATGGCGGAGCATGAGAGCGGAAAAACCCCATGCCTTCACCATGAGGGGAATGGGAGGTTGGAGCAGTGGGCCCAGATTCACGACAAGAAGGCTCAAGAGCTCTGCATTCCAGTCTTTGTCTCTGAAGAACTTAATGAACGGATGTATGGAGAGTTGCAGGGGTTGGAAAAGGATGAGACGCGTAAGAAGTTTGGAGCAGATCAAGTGAAACTCTGGCGCCGCAGTTTTCGCACACCGCCACCGGGAGGAGAGAGTCTGGAGGGGACGGCGGAGCGGACACTTCCCTACTTTAAGGAGAGGATCCTCCCCTTTTTGGAGAGTGGTACCCATGTCCTGGTTTCGGCGCATGGAAACTCCCTCCGTTCCCTCTCGATGTACATAGAACAGTTGTCAGAAGATGAGGTGGTTAACCTCGAAATTCCAACGGGAGAGCCCATCTGTTATAATTATGCGCAAGGAAAGTGGACGAAGGAACCTATCGACGACGTGCAAAATGCCTTCAGAAATCTATCTAGATAACTCTACCCTCGCGGCGCCCTCTCAATCCCTGCTCGAGCACACGCAGCGCTACATGAAGGAGTGGTGTGAGCACAGCCCCACTGCGCCCTACTTTAGGGGTAGGAAGTTGCTCGCATCCATTGAAGAAGTTCTGGAGGAAATCTACTCTTTTGTTGGTGCAGATAGAGAGGATCAGTTTATATTTAGCCACTCAGGAGCTGCTGCTACTGTGCAAGTATACATGAGTGCAATATTAGACCGCCGGTTATGCAGTAGGGGAAATTGTATTTTGACGCCCCCTGTGGGTATGGATTCCTCCCTCTTTATGAAGGGGCTTTTTGAAAGGTTGGGCGTCTCCTTGAGAAGGGCGCCTCTCGATGCCTATGGAGGGTTGACCGAAGAAATCTTAGAGGAAATCCTCTCCTTCCCTTCACACAACATAGGGCTGCTTTCACTCCCTTGGGCTAACGCTTATACTGGTGTGATCCACCCTATTGAGCAATTGGCAGAGGTGTGCCAAAAAAAGGATATTCTCTTACATGTCGACGCCTCTAGCGTCTTGGGGAAGCTGCATTTCCAGTACGCACATATCCCCATCGATTACCTTACCTTCGATGGAAGATTGATACATGGGCTCAGTGGAAGTGGAGGGACATTTGCGAGAGAGAAGAAAAAGTTAGAGCCCCTTGTTTTCGAGGATCAGTTGAACATGTTGCGCAACATCCCACTATTTATGGGGTTAGGTGTTGCCTTCAGAGAACTGCGAGAGAACTTTGACTGCTTTGCTGCGGAGGGCGCGCGTCTGCGTGACCTCTTAGAGGAAGGTATTCGGGAGTCTCTTCCACAAACAAAAATATTATTTCACCAAACTAATCGGCTACCCCACATCTCACTTATTGTCTTCCCCGGAGTGTCGAGTGAATTGCTCTCTTTTCACCTGAGGGAGCAGGGGATTTTTGCCTTCTTTGATGATGGATATGGTCAAAGCTTAGAAGAACACCTCACCTCCTTTGCTGTCGCCCCACTCGATGCCAGGTCGGCGCTGAGCTTCAGCCTTTCACGAAACACCAAGGAAGAGGAGATAAGACGTGCCGTTGAGATCATTACCCACTGTGTGCAAAAGTGTTGTAGTTACTCAAAAGGCCTGATGTCATGAAAGTTTTTTTCTGGAATTACTATAGCCATTTTTTCACACAACATATTTTATCTCCTCGCCACAGTGGGGTCTTTGATGCGGATGATACCTCCTACCAAAACGTGCGCATACTCAAAGAAGCTGCGGGAGAGCCGGAGGGGAGCGGTAGGGTGCTGCTCTCCCTGGTCGTAGATGTAACTGATGGCATAATTATCGATGCCAAATTTCAGGCTTACGGGGAGAGCATCTTAATCGGTGTTGCCGACATGATATGTGAAGATCTGATTCAAAAAAACTATGGTCAAGCAAAATATTTGAGTGTCGATTTTAAGTCTTGTGTGGTGGGCGACATCCATGAATTTTTTGAAAGGGTTTTTCGATATGTCGATATCCTCTTGGAGGCTATTAGATGTGCCTCCAGCCGCTGCGTAGACATCCCCCTCACAAAACACCACGCTTCCACTTATCAACTCCCTGACAGGAAGGAGGTTAGTAAAGAGGGGGGATTCCCCGGATGGAAAGATCTTACGTACGAGCAGAAACTTGATATGATAAAGCAGGCTGTTAGCGAGGAGATTCAGCCCTATGTTGAACTTGATGCTGGAGGCGTGGAAATCCTCTCCCTCCGTAACGATCGAGAGGTAATCATTGCCTATCATGGGGCTTGCGCAACGTGCCCTGCGGCGACGGGGTCGACCCTCGAAGCGGTGCAAAATGTTTTGCGCACTCGTCTCTCACCGGAGCTTTGTGTCATTCCAGACCCCTCTTTTTTGTTTCAAGAGTGAAAGAAACGCACCAAGGTGTTCTCCTTCCTGGCGTATTGAAAAATAGAAGACCACTGGTGAATTTTCCAAGAATCAACTTTAAATAAAACCCTCCTAAGGGGATGATTCCTTGTGTAAGGAATTAAGGATAAAGAGAGTATGTTCGAATCCATACGAAAAAAGGAGAGAGGTATATTTGAAACCAATGTAGAAGATTTAGCCT
>Ga0066187_1000397_pt1 | contig 15253 bp, 12 predicted proteins | sample WorMetexBAHAMAS1_FD_58706 | JGI IMG/M metagenome (GOLD analysis project Ga0066187, IMG submission 58706) | Marine gutless worms symbiont microbial communities from Max Planck institute for Marine Microbiology, Germany - Inanidrilus exumae... | ecosystem: Host-associated > Annelida > Digestive...
CCCTTTGCATCCAATCCTTGCTTGTGTGTCAGTAGCTACCTTCTTTGCACTCTTGTTATTAAAAGTCTTAAGCCTTTTTTTTATTGCCTTATCTCTCTCATGCCATATGAGTGTTTCTAACTGTTTATCTATGTCATCACTAACCTCGGAGATATTTGCAGAATTAAGGGCCGAGCCACTCCAAATATCCTGAACTACCAGAATATTTTATTATTCCGTCTTTGGGAATGCTTGATCATATCCTCTTTTTCTCTCTTTCGTTGTTGCTACTCCCTTTGGACTGTGAATGTGTTCCGTAATTCTCCCTATTTCTGCTCTAACAAACGGGCTTGAGGAGGCAGGCGCAACTTCCAACTGCGTGTCGAGAAAGTTCCTGTAACTGAAGATGAGCTTCTGCGCGTCCACGTATGCTTTGCAAAATGAAGTCTTCCTCCGGTTGAGAAACCATCTCTGGACAGTTATATGATCCAGTAACATACTTCTCCCCCCTTTGTAACTATTGAGGAATAGTACAATAAGAGAGTCAGAGCGAGCACCATACTCAAAAAGAATCTCGCATTCCGCCCGGAAAGGGTGTCCTGTGTGCATGGGATTTGTTTGGGTGATCTCAATCCTCTTCTTCTCTTTCATAATCAATGCTCTTTTCGGAAAGTGAGTAGCTTTTTTCAGCTGCTCTTCGAGAAAATTTTCATACCTCGAAACGAGCGCTCGCTGCTGCCCATATGCTTCACACCATGTAGGAGCCTGATCGCCCCTCCCTGAACGCCAATAATCGACTATTCTTCCACCAAATGGCCTCCCGCCCCCCCACCTCTCGCGGATGTTTAGGAAGCTTACAATTAAGCAACCAGAACAGGCACCATGCCTGAAGAGAACCTCACATTCCCCTCTTATGATTGAATGCTGCCCGTACTTCTCCCCTACGATTCTACCTACCTCCTTTCTAATAGATGCCATTTGTTGAGGGTTAGTGCTACTTATCAGCTGCTCATCAAGAAAATTTGCATATTTGGAGACAAGCACCCTCTGCTCATCATATGTTTCGCACCATGAGGAAACTTTTCCCTGTTGTCCCAAGCGCCAACGAAAGACCGTTAATCTTTTTAATGAATTCCCCTCTTTGTAAGTATTGAGAAAGTGTGCAATCAAGGAGTCAGAAGAAGCGTTGTGCTTTAAAAGAATCTCGCAAATCTCTCGCGAAGAATAGCTTATTGGAGGTGCTCCTCTCTCTCCAATTGAAAACAAATTAGAAGCTGCTCCCCCCCCATTTTCTACCCCATCGTTGATTTCTGGTTCACCTGAAAAAGCACTAAAAAATGTTTTTGCCAATCCGCCTGATTGATCATAACCCTCATAGGCCCAGTGTCTTCGTTGAAAAGGCGAATGTGTGTCTTCCATATCTGTTATAGCTGGAAGAGCATCATAAACCTCTGCTAACTTTTCCTCTTCTAGCCGATTACCACTCTCGACAAAGCCATACACACTCTCCATCTCTATTTCTCCCTTGTTAAATTGTTCCAAGTCCCGCATAGTGACACTTTTTTTTAATTTTCACCAGAAATTCCTTCATTTGTCAAAAAGCCCACAGAAAACGAGGAGTGTTAAGAAATCATGAAAAATAGAAAGATGTGGGAATCTTAAATTTTGGAAGATGTTGGTTGAGAAGGGTTCTCAATAAATTCTCACTTAACCTCCTATTACTCTTGACATGGGCAACAGGCCGCATGCCAAATTCCTCATCAGCCACCGGAACAACCTTTGCTCTTTCAATACCCTCAATCCCCCCTAAAATACCCTCAATTTCCTCTGGATAAATATTCTCTCCGCCACAAATAAATCGACGGTCCATGCGCCCAAAAACTTGAAGCCCCTCCTCAGCAGAATATGCACCCACATCGCCAGTATGAAACCACCCTTCACTATCCAGAGGTAGAGTCAACCCTCCATCTCGACAAAAATATCCTTGGAACAAGGTCTCGCCGCGCACATAAATCTCTTCACCGCCTCCAACCTTTAACTCCCTGTAGGGGAGAGGGTGCCCCAGAGAGAGAACCCCCAGGGAGAAGTGTGTAGAGATCTGAGAGCTCATCTCACTCATCCCATAAGAGGGATAGATGCGTAGCCTTCTGCTTAGGGCCCGTTCATAAAGATGCTGTGAGAGATGGGCCCCTCCGCAGAGGCAGTGTTTCGCAAGAGGGCAGGAGGAGCGGTGTTCGAGTAGACGATAGAGCTGGGTGGGAACGAGGGAGAGGTGCGTAGCAAGGGGATGCCCGAGGTCATCAGAGAGCAGAAGGGTAGCTCCCGACAGAAAGGTACGAAAGAGGATAGCAACCCCTGCGATATGATAAAGTGGGAGAGAGAGGAGGTAGTGATCTGCAGTTTGGAGTGGCATATAGCGATAAGAGCCGAGCGCACTGTAATAGTGGTTACCTAGGGAGTGACATGCAATCTTAGGTGAGCCTGTGCTCCCTGAGGTAAAGAGGCAGGTTGCAAGAGCTCCTTTATCTAAAAATACCCGAGATGTGGGGGTGGTAGGGGCCGCAGATTGCATAAGCTGCGAGAAGGCGATAGGGACGATGTGCCCAATCTCTGGACATTCCATCTCATCTGGGATAATGAGAAGAGTGGGAGATAGGGCTTGCAGTAGGCGAAAAAAGGGAACCTGAGGTAGGTGAGAGTCGATGGGGCATACAATAGCTCCCAGCCTAAAGAGGGCGAAGAATATTAGGGGGGCAGGAAACCCTTTTGTTGGAACGAGGGCGACGCGTTCTCCAAATTGTGCCCCTTTCATTTTCAGCGTACTGGCTATCATCTCAACGAGTAGGTGGCATTCGGAGTAGGTAAAAGAGCGGGTGGAGGAGGTAATGGCAACACTCCTCTTAGATATACGTGCGTGAAGAGAAAAGGGACATTCAAACATACTCATCAAAGACAGGTTGCACCTTCTCCCTACACAACCTCCACTTCTCTGGAAAATAGAGAATATTATCCTCTACACGCACTCCCTCTTCAAAGAGGTTATCCTCAAAAAGATGGCATGTTCCCAACCCCATGGGTTTTTCCGGAATATTTAGGCGGAAGGTCAATTTTGCTATCTGATAAATCCCCAATTCCGTCTCATAACTACTACTTAAAATAAAATCTATTCCATCTTGAACGGCTGGGAGGGAGATCCCATACATCGTCGGTTTGATGACATGGGCCACCACATTTGGATAGGGGGGGGGCGCACCATCACGAAGGGACTCGTCGAGCGCGACGGGGTAGGGGAAGAGCCTCGCATCCTCTGAGGGAAGCAAAGGCTCCTCGAAATATTCTACTTCTGAGAAATGCCCTGCAAAAGAGAGCGCTGCATGGAGTCTCCACTTACGGTTAAAATCGACGCGCATGCGAGGGGTGGGGGGGATCACCCTCAAACACTCCTTCAGCGTGAGATCTCCCACTTTGACCTTCATTTTGATGGGGATAGCGCGGAGTGAAACCCGATCATACAAGTCACGAAAAGCGCTATAAAAGCCAAATTGTACGGAGGGGAGGGAGTATTTCTGGGAGCAAAAATCTGCGAAAGCCTCTTCTAAACTCTCTATGCTAAACCCCGGAAGGGGAGCAATTTCCCCCCAACCCTCCTCCCCCCGCTCTCTCAAGCGGAGGAGAAACCCTTCGCGTACGCCTCCTCCCCTAAAAGGGAGAGAATAATGATACAGTGTGCGCCTCATGAAGAAACCCACCCCAAAGTGAATAACAGGGTATGAAGCGTAAAGATTACTACTACCTTAGGAAAGAGCGTAGAGGGCGCACACCCCCTAAATAGGCTTCGGACGAGGGGAATGACGAGAGCTAAACAACCCACAGAGCATAGAGAGAGGGGGTGAGCACCCCCCGTCATCTTAAAGAGGCAAAGTGGAATCAGACAAGGGAGACTCAAGCACAGAGCAACCTCCCACCTTCCAATACCACTTCCAAACCTCACGGGGAGGCTCCTTTTGCCCACTTTGAAATCCTGGTCGACATCACGCAGATTATTCATTGCAATCATCGCAGTAGAAAAGAGTCCTGGAGCGCACCCCGCAACGAGCGCAATCGGGGAGAGTGTCCCCGCCTGCAGATATGTCACTCCCGCAGTTGCCACAGGGCCCCAAAGAATGAGGACACATGGATCTCCCAATCCTAAGCGACATATGGGATATGGCCCTCCAGAATAGAAATACCCCAGAAGGATCGCTAGAAACACTAGCACTCCGATAAACCACCCCCCCACGTACGTCAGATATAGACCTATCACCCCCACCAAAGTAAAAAACCCAAAAGTCACCCTTCGCACGCTACTGACACTACATATTTTCGCTTGGACGATACGTCGCGGCCCCACGCGCTCCGCGCTGTCTACCCCATGAATAAAGTCTAGATAATCGTTGGCAAAATTTGCTGCAATCTGTACGGATAGTGCAAAAAATAGAATAGCCAAAAAAAGTGGAAAGCGCACGACCGCGATATCCCAGGCGACCACCATACCGAACAGCACGGGCGATAGAGAGGCGATGAGTGTCCTGGGGCGCGCCCCCTCGATCCAGCAATTAATCATCGAGGTCATTTTACCTCTAGATAACAATTCCTCAAAGACAAAAAATGGCATGATGAGAGACAATGCGTTGTGTTATGATTGATCAAAATGCCCGTTGGGAAGCCACTGGAGATTATTGTGATATCAAATATCACAAAATGCCGGGCGTGGCTAAGATCACCATCAATAGGCCACATGTGCGTAATGCCTTTCGCCCACTAACCGTCGAAGAGATGCGATGCGCTCTTAAAAAGGCTAAAAATGATCTCGCGATCGGTGTGATTATTTTAACTGGAGAGGGAAAAGAGGCCTTCTCTTCTGGTGGAGATCAATCTGTCAGAGGAGGTGCGGGGTATGCAGACGAGGGAGGAGTAGAATGCCTAAATGTCCTCGACTTTCAGAGAGAGCTGCGTACATGCCCCAAGCCAATTATTGCGATGGTATCGGGCTACGCGGTGGGTGGGGGGCATGTGTTACACGTCATGTGTGACCTTACTATCGCTGCCGACAACGCTGTCTTCGGCCAAACTGGGCCTAAGGTGGGCTCCTTTGATGGAGGCTTCGGCGCTAGCTACCTCTCCCGTATTGTGGGACAGAAAAAAGCGCGTGAGATCTGGTATTTATGCCGTCAATACAATGCTAAAGAGGCCCTAGAAATGGGACTCATCAACCGCGTTGTCCCCTACGATGAACTCGAAAAAATTACCTTGGAATGGTGCCACAAAATTTTGGAACACTCTCCACTAGCTATCCGCTGTCTCAAAGCTGCGCTAAACGCCGACTGCGACGGCCAGGCAGGGCTGCAGGAGTTGGCTGGCAACGCCACACTTCTCTACTACATGTCGGAAGAAGCTCAAGAGGGGCATAAAGCCTTCTTGGAAAAGAGGGCTCCCAACTTTAGTCCGTTTCCCAAGAGACCATAAAAAGGAACAGACGACCCAGCCCATCTACAACCACATCCAGAAAGGACGTTTTCTTTGGCAGTTTAAGAACCTCTAATTTTCAGTGAACCTCTGCTTCCTCCTCACCCTCTTTTACCTTTCTTTCCTCCAACATACCTAACTTGAGAAGCGCCCAAATCAAGCGAGGCCGTACATGCTTCTTTCTCAGCGCTACACAGTGCGAGAAATTCTGTTCAAAATCTATAATGCCTTCAAAATTTTCGCCCGCTTGCCAATTCCCTTTTCTATCAAACGTAGGCTTACAATCAGCAACAATATTGTGTTCATCAAGAAGAAGCTTCTTCTCTTCCTCACTGTCCATTAACTCTCTTACAGCTTCGTATAGATCGCATATCCCAATGCGGAGATCGCCATCCTCTATGATCGCATCCACTAATTCCGACACTATATTCCTTGAATACCAATATTTTACTATGCCACCCAAAAAAATATTAATGACCTTACATATAATGAGTCTCTCCAGAGGAGGGATTCCCATGTAGACCTTTTCAGAATACGCAACTAAGCCTATCTCCTCACTAAGAATAGAAGTCATTATATCCACAAAATGCACATTTGTCCCAATCTCATCTACCACCTCTCTGTAGATGTTTTCTAGGAAAAATTGAACAAACCCCCGTACAACATTCAAACTGATGTGGGAAGCCTCCTGCAACAATGAGTCTCTATGTAGGGTCATTTCTGTGAAAAGATTTTTGCACAACCTATTACGTAGTTGTTGGCAGATTTGCAAAACCTTCAATTGAAATTTAATGAGTACGAAATTGCACTTGTCATGTCCGCCTAGAGGGTAGATGTTAACGCCCTCAAAGAGGTGGCTCCCACCACCAAACGTATCCTGCTGCCCGATTAGGAAGGGAGTGAACAATCTCAAACAGAGATCATTCATATCTCTAGCGACTAACCCAGGACACGCCCTAACACTGCTAGAATGCGCGATCAGCTCTTTCAGTGGAGAGATATTGCCCCTTTGCAAATTGAATATGCAGATATGCAAAATCATTTTTGAATCTCGTTCGAGGGATTCCCTTCCTCCGATACACATGTTTACATGCTTGGAGAACATTCCTTGGGTACTGTCCTTACCGGTCAACTCCACAAAAACCGAATAATTAGACGGCCCTCCAGCCTGACAGCTCTCAACCATAAATGTATCTAAATCGGGGATCTTGCTTCTACATTCATTGACGCACTTAACAAGCTCTTTTTCTAGTGCCCGCACATCTATGTCTGGACAGGGATCTCGACACGAAAAGGCCGTGAAAAGCTTTTTTGAAACATAAAGATTCCGTTCATCAGCCATACATAATTCTTCATTCCCCAAGAAACTATCGATCATTTCATTTAAAAAATTACGCTCACGGTTATGTGGACCGTAAACACCATCACCCACTGCTAACAACTGATCACGAACCCCTCTCCGTACACATTCAATGAGATAATCTAAGCAAGATGAAACAGCCTCAGGGCGGATGCTGGTGAATAAATTCACAGCCAAACTCACACAAGCCCACAATTTTCCGAATACCCCACAATATGTGTAATATGAGAAATAGGAGATTCCATACTGCACAAAATATAAAAAATAATCGTACACAACACTGATACCTGACGCAAATTTGATGGGGCGGAACAAAAACATCCTAATTCGGTTCGAGAATGTGCATAGCGGACCGTCATTATACGACGGCTTCATCCAGAATGGCTTGTGTTCCCCTAAGCACAGAAGACAGAACAGAGCCAGAATAGTATTTTCAATCAAATTCTTTCCCAAATAAATAGCCGCGCCCAAGTAGACTGAAGTGATGACTATGACTATATCTCCAATATGCATGACGAGAAAATCTCCAGCAGAATAAAAAGCCCTTGTCAGGCAAGAGTTTACCCGCGCGTGAGCCCTGTTAATGCCCTGGACACAAAGGTAGTAATCTCCGCCACCGTTCCTGAAGAATTGCAGTAACAGGCGTCGAAAAAACTCCGAACGTTTTTGCTCATCTAGTTTTAGACTTTCTGAAAAAATTTCATTTGCAGGGGGCTTAGAAAAATCTACAGTACGAAATTCTTTTTGTAACCATGAAATATTCTCCTTATCAACATCAAAACTCTTTCTACTTCGCATAAAAACGAATACTACAAAAGAGATAAGGTAGTGAGAACATGAGACACCTTTCGAAAGAGCCCAACCCACCCGACCTCCACAGAACAGAGAGGCATTCTGCAACACACTGGTATTAAAATAGATGAGCAAAATACACACAGAACATGAATAAAACAAGCACTGTTCTTCACGCCTTATAACGAGATGGCGCAAGGTTTGATTACCCTCCCATAGAATAAAACCGCTAGTGAAACCATAAAAAGCGCTAACTGCAGCAGACAGCATATCCAAATCCAACACTCCACAGATAGGGAGAGGAAAATTTTAACATGAACAGGTGGATTAAAAGCAATAAGAGTTTGTCGTTATGTCAACGCAAAACTACAATGTCGTATTTGACTTTCTAGGATGTCAACACCGATCCAATATCAACTACCACCTCTACCATCTATCCTCTCCACCATGCCAAGCTCAGCCAGTACACAACGCAGGTAACGCTCTATAAACTCATTTTTTAGCCTCACATAATCATCATAATTTGGATTCCCAGAAAGGAATGTAGCAACAATTTCTTCAAATTCCAGATTGAGCGTACTTCCCTGCAATTCAGTCGACAATTCTAATATAGCCTGGTATAGATCAAGTAGGCAAATGCGTGAATCCCCTTCATTTTGAAGCGCCTGCTTCAATTCTAGTATCACCTCCCGCGCACACAACTGTTTCGCAAAACCTCCAAACAGGAGTTTAAAGCAAGTGACTGCTATGACATTCCACAGTGGGGAATCGCTCACTGGCCCCTCTAAGACAAGGTCAGAGTAAGTCCCCCCAGAATAGGTAATTAACCCAAGATCCCTCTCAAACATAGGAAGCATGTTTTCTCTCATAAAATGTACATTTCTCCAAAAATCCACTATTTCCTTACACACGTCTATGACAAATTGGGCAAGCGGCTGCCCAACACTATAATCAATCTGAGATAGCCACTGCAACCCTCGACTCGCAGATACGCTCAGCCTTAAGATAAGGTTCTTGCTTTCCCTATCACGCACCTGTTGAGAGATTTGCAGAACTTTCGCTTGAAAAAAAGCTAATACGTCATTGTCTTTGTGAGGCTCGTCTAAAGGGAGAGAACACACACGTTCGCATGTGGTATGAAAAGAATAAGCGCGCAATCTCAGACAAAGGTCCCCCGTCACTTCCTTCACAAGATCTGGACAAGAATTGAGGAGGTCCTCATCACTGCCAATTAAACCTTGCAAGGGGGCGGTGTCCCTTATCTGCAATGCAGATATACAGATGTACAAAACCACCTTTGCATCCAGTTCGAAAGATTCCCTTCCCTTTGTACATGCATTTACATGATCGGAGAACACTCCTGTGTCTCTCCATATCAATTTATAAAAATTTTCTAATTTAAACCCTGCGCACTCTCCTGCTTCACAGGAGGGCTTTAACCTCTCTTCAACAAGGTTGAGAAGCTCAACTTCTAATTGCCGTAGGCTTGAGTCTGGACGCGGATCTTGACACTGGAAGCAAACAAAGAGTTTTTCTGAAACACTGAACTCACCCCCTTTACATATCTCTAACTTTTCATTAAACCTGGCATCTAAATCGTCAAAAATATATATACTGGTATCCACAGATGACAGCCGATGGAGGGCTGTCTGTGCCAACTTAATGAAACTGTCCCAACAAGATGTAAAACTCTTGGGGAAGAAGCGAACCACCAAATATAACACCAAGTCTATACACATCCACGCTTTACCAAACATCTCATAATTTATATAATTCATAAAGTACCTTATCGTACGGAACCTTTGCGCAAATGCACAACACCAACGGAAAATTCTCCCCGCAGCCGTGGTGCAGAGGAGTCCGTCATTATAGGTAGGGTGCATCCAAAATGGCTTATGTTCGGCCATACACAAAAAACAGAACAAAATTTGAGTGGCGCCCCAGATTAAATTCCCCCCCCAATAAATGACCATACCCGCGCAAGATAGTGTAATGATTGTGATGATATCTGCCATATGCATAACGAGGAGGTCCCCAACCAAATAAAAAGCCCTTGTCAGGCGGGAGTTCACCCTTGTATTGGCCACATCGATGCGCTGGGCAACAGTGCTCCGATCTCTATGGTGATTCCTAGGAAAGAGCAATTCTAGAGGTTGCCCAGACACCTCTCCTAACCCTGAATATCCGTCAAAAATGGCGCTTCCAGGTGCACTTGCAAAATCCACTGAAGGAAATGCCTCTTTTAACTTTTTAATCTCTCCGACATCTCGGTCAAATCCCTCCTTCCATCTCATAAAAATAAACGCTACAATAAAAACAAGATAGGGAGAATAAGGAACAATCGTGGAAAGAATCCGACCTACCCACCTTCCACACAACGGGGAGATGTTGCGCCAAGTACTATAATTAAAACAGAGGAGTAGAAAAAACAGGGCACGAGAATATAGAAGCTTCTGTTCATGGCGCCTTATCACTAAGTGACGAACACATTGGTTCATCCCTCGGAGGGCAAAACCGTTAGACAGGCTGCGCACCAATTCAAATGTAGCAGACAACGTAATACAAACTCACAGTTAGAAACGGGGCGAGTATAAAAAACAATCAGAATGAAAGCGATAAATACTTGCTATTTGTGGTGTAATTACCATTACAGGAGATAGAGACGCGCGGCAACTCGTGGCCTTCCCACTCGTCACCATATCTACGGAGCCCTCTCCATCCGCCTCTTTTTTCCCCAACATGCCCATAACCTAGACAGCACCCAAATCAGACTGCGTCGTACCTCTTTTTCATTTTGAGTCCTATTGTACAAATAGTCATATACCATATCCATCTGTCCAATTTTCGGGGCATATTACAATTTTTAAATGAAATTCAATTCAGTGCATTGCACGGACCTTTCATTAATCCAAATGAGAATATCTTCTATGTTTATCAGCGTAGAATTGTATGCTTCCTTTACCACCATACTTTAAACCACCCAGAAGCAACTTTAAAGAGGAAATATCACTCTGTTTCAATTATTTATGCAAATCAGCGAATTGTGTAACATAGCAGCGATAAATCATACATTGTTCTTGAACAAAAAACATTTTTTATATACACTTAAAATCGTCATTTGAGGTTTAAATGCTAAGAGGGGGTTTGCATGTCTTCATCACATGCCATTACACGAACAATTGAACAAACCGGTCAGTCCATACAAGATACTACGCAAACATCTTCAGCTGCAACACAATCGAACCACCCTCCAGAAATTATGAAAGAAACTATACAGGCAATTATACAAGCAATTATACAGAGATCTACACAAGATTATCAGCTCCCAAAATTCATACGCAAGAGTTGGAGCCTAGCAAACATGGGAGATGGCCAGTGCTCAGGGAATATACAGATGATGAGAGAAACTGTTATACGAGAAGCTATACAATGTTGTCTGGAGTCGGATATACGATCTACCCCCTTCCTAGTTGCTATACAAGCCGGTCATTCGATATGCAGCTGTGCTTTTCACCCAGAGTTTATCGATAAGATCCATTCTTCAGAACGTCTCGATGACGATTTCCTTTTATCCCTCAAGATCTGTCAACTCCTTATTAGAAATAACAATGCCCATAGTTCTACATCTCCACCTATCGCAGATCTACAAATGGAGACTGTCCACCAAGATATGACTTATCGAGAGGCAAAGCCAATCTTGAATCGAATAAATCAAGATCTTTATGGAGCTTCACATATGTACATAAGTGGGTCTAACCTTACCCCAAAGTTACTGTTTTTGTCTTATAAGCTTCTCTTGCACGCATTACGCAAAATAGCAAAGGAAAAGAAAAAAGCGGCAGAATCGATAGATCAATTTGTCCATGGTAATTTAGAAGAGGCACATTTGTGTCTAAAATTTTTATGTCTCCCCAGGCTTTCGTTAGAACGGTTTAAACACGATGGTACAGAGAATATCTCCTTCCATTTCATTCACTACTTACTCAATAAAGGGATCGCTGACACGAAGAGACTGGATGATATCTTTGAATGTATACGTAAGCTAATGAACAAATGCCCAACAAATTTTGTGAAACACCTGTTTATTCACAAGCTTCTTAGATTTTTAGCATCACATGGTTGGCCATCCACAGAAATTATGGAAATGTTTTTTGACAAATTAATAAAGCAGCAGGAACTTCCCCCCATGGTTGCCCATACATTCGCTAAATTGTATAACGTGGATCAAGATATGGTATTAGATACACAGAAATGGGACGAAGAAAAAAATAGGGTCATAAAACAATTGGTTTCGGTCTGTTTCAATAAAGTTCAATATCCCGTAATTAAAAAAATCATCACGAGTTTAAAACAAGAAATTCCTCTCACCCTTGACTTTATCAATAAGATTCCAAATGAGTGTTTTATAAAAGTAATAAGGGAGAGTTCAACTTCTATTTGTTTTTCCCCAAATGGGATCAACACACTTCAATGTCTTTTGATTCCTTGGCTCAATGTTGACTTACTTCAAAACACTAAGATGACTCTAGAACAATTTACCCCTGAAGAATTCTTGTGTTTTTGTGATAATTTAGGCATCCACAATAGAATCATTTCTTACTTGCTGCCAACAGATGAAACCCTGTTAAGAAAATGGATGGGTCACATGAAAGAAGTGGCCTTGTTTAGCGGATGTGGGCATCAGTGCTTTAATAGATCCCGACTATTTGATATCTTTTCAACAGGTGACATAAGGGACAGATTTTCATCAACACTCTTTTCAAGGTTATTACAGGCGGTGTCCCCAATCGAAAGGACGAATTGTCTACATTACTTGCTCATATCTTGTATGGACAGAGCACATGACTCCGCTGAAATGCGACTCCTATTCACACTATTACGTGATTTAGGTGATAAGCTAATAAAACCCTTGTACCCTTTAGAAAAAGATCTCTTGAGTAAGATGATTTTTAAATCAGAAAAAATAGAAGAAAATTTTTTGCGTGCATTTTCATCATATCTTTCTCAATTATCTGAAGAAGTTTTCAAAGAGGGTACTAACCCTTGCCAAAATGGAGTATACCAAACATTAAAGCCCTTACAGTCTGTTTTAAATTTTATCTTTCTTTTTAAGCGTTCAACCACATTTGTAGATGAGGGAATGCGAATCTTTTCAAAAACTATAAAAACCAATTGTGACAAGATAGCAGACTCAATGATTTGGGATATTTTAAGCTCCTTCGAGTGGGAAACACCCCATGCTTATGGATGTCAAATGCGCTATGCGACATTTAGTGCTATACTTTGCTCAATTTTGAGTGTATTCTCTATGTTGGACCTTGTTGGAGCTAACCCTTCAAAAGACAATTCAGAGGGGAGTAGTGTTGACATTCATACACACCTCATTGATATAAATAATCGGGATTTGTTAAGAGATACGTCACGTGAGCAGAGAGTAAGCCTCCTTCTCAACTTGCCCAGAAATATCCTAACCTTGATTGCATCATACCTCACCCCAGATGATACTGTGAACCTATGTTCGACCTCTCACGATGTATGTGACATTTTTAGGGAAAAACGCAATACATTATCACAATTGCTACCGCTCTTGGATCTCCTGATCAGAGAGGGTACTTTCGTTCATCACGCACGGTCCATGACTCCACAAACACAAATAACACAGAAAATAACTTGCCTAAAGGCTGACAACGCTCATATTCAGGCGATATGTCAAGCGCTTCCCATAGTCTCACTAATGGATCTTTCAAGTGTCGATTACGAGGAGAAATTGATATTCCTGTCTAGACGTCTCCTTTTTTTAACACTCAATAGAGTGCAAAAAGATATGATGCACAACTATTCATTCTACAAAACAATAGATCGATTGGTAAAATCTAGACTAGAAGAGGCAGAGATATACCTCAATTTTTGCTTAGAGTGGCTTCAACACCACAGGCTAGATTTTTGTGCCCGCCACAACACACAAGTCGAGCTCTTTGCAGAAGAAGACATGCCTGCTGCTTTCATTCACTACTGCTTGTCTCAAAAAATCACTCCAGAGAACGCTCAAAGGTTGAGGAATGTATGTAAAAAGGTATGTCAATTCATAGAATGTTTAGAAGAATTTGAAGTACAAAGATTTTTGGATTATCTGTTTACACATTTCAAGAACAATGGTTGGCTGCCCGAGGAGAATATGCAACTGTTTCTTTCCCAGCTGGCCAGGCAAAATGAGGGTTTCCCCACATTTTTTAAAAAAATTTCTCGCTTCTTGCATGAGGGATGGCCCGAAATAGAAATACACCTTATCGAAAGGCTCCCGGAAGAAACAAGATCAAAAGATCAACAAAAAATTGTCAAAAAATTTGTTGAGCATTGTAATGTAGATGGATCATGCTCCTCCGAGCTAATTAATCAAATCGTTGGCAATTTATTAGAAGGTACTGTCCTTACTGACGATTCTATCAGGTCCATCCCACTTGAGTTTTTCTTACGGGCATTGAGGGAGAGGCAAAACACTAATCATCAGCTTTCTCGTAACATGTTCGAGAACCTCAGATCTCTTTTGATTTCAATGATGGAGTTTAACGTAGACCTCGTTGAAGACAATGCTCAAGATTCAACACTTACAAGAATTCTAGAGAACTTTGATCCCAAAGAATTTTTAAATTTGTGTGCAGACCTTCTGACCACCAAACCGAATCCTCTCAGTGGAAATATTCGTTTAATTCTCTCAAGGAATATACCGTTATTAAAGAAGTGGATTGAGTGTATGGAAACTCAGGCCTTATTTGAGAAAAATGGCCAGATATTTTCTAATATTTTTTTTCAAATTTTTTCACCTGCAAAAGTGGGTGACCCATTTGAATCATCACTATATGCAGAACTGCTTGAATCGTTGAATCAAGATGAGAGAAAAAATTTTTTACGGTTTTTAGTAGTATCTTGTGCAGACAAATGTACGAGCAATTACTTACCAGACCCCGAGGGCTTGATTTTCTTTTCTATGATACACGCTGGAGCTGGCGTAGAGGGACGACAAATACCTCCTTTGCTCCCTCATGAACAGCAGCTTGTTAATGATATATGCTTTAACTCATCCGAAACTATGAAAAATAGTTTTTCCTGGAGTGCTGGTACATATATATACTGTCAATTTTTACACAGGTTAAATAGTAACTATGTTGATGGGAACTTATTAAATTCTTTCCTCTTAATACGTCCTCTTTTATCTTTGGTCCGTTATTTCGGCAGAATTACACCAATGTGCGTAAAAGAAGGAATGTTTGGGCTCTTGGAGGCTGTTTTTGATATAAAGTCGCATGTGGTTGTTGCCCTCGAAAGGGCTATAGAAGAAGGCTATGGAGAGGCAAGTGTGGCTATCTTGAAAGAAAAAAGTACCGCGATTGACATGCTTGATACCTCATTGAAGCTGAGCGCGGGTGTAATAAAGACATACATAAAAGGGCGGCAAGATTATGAGCGACACCTACAATGCAGAATGGTTTACGATAGTGTAGTTCAGTTCAAAAACGTAGCAACACATATTTGTGCGGAGAGAGAGGGGGAAAGATAGGATGATCGGAACAGGCATCTGTTCAGGGGGTCAGGTGGGCAGAAGCTATGCAGTGTCAACGC
>Ga0066187_1000398_pt1 | contig 15253 bp, 11 predicted proteins | sample WorMetexBAHAMAS1_FD_58706 | JGI IMG/M metagenome (GOLD analysis project Ga0066187, IMG submission 58706) | Marine gutless worms symbiont microbial communities from Max Planck institute for Marine Microbiology, Germany - Inanidrilus exumae... | ecosystem: Host-associated > Annelida > Digestive...
GGGGGGGGCATGCGCACATGATGACCCTCGCAGCGCTGCACACCTTTGTTGAAAAAAGGTTTGAACCGGTCGTCATCGCCCCTTCCCCGTACCATTACTATTCTGGAATGGGACCTGGAATGCTGGGAAACACCTACCGGTCGGAAGAGATTCGATTCGCCACCCGGTCCGTCGTGGAACAACAGGGCGGGCAATTTATTCTCGGCAGGGCCGTCAGTATCGATCCTGAAGAAAAAACTGTATTTCTGGAATCCGGTCGGAAGGTTCATTACGATGTCGTCTCCTTCAATGTCGGGAGCTATGTTCCGGAGATGGACGGCAACGGGGAAACGGTACCGGCCTATCCGGTAAAACCCATCGAAAAGCTCAACGATGCCCGTACGTCCATCCAAACACTTTTGTCGGAAAAAAGCGCCCGTTTCGGGGTCATTGGGGGGGGGGCATCTGCGGCGGAGATTTCGGGCAGCCTTTGGAAGCTCGCCGCGGATCACGGCAATACCGCCGCCCGGATCGGGATCTATGCGGGGGGCGCTTTTATGGAACGCTTTCCACGGAACGTCCGGGAAAAAGTTTCGGCATCACTCACTGTGCGTGGGGTTCAGATTCTTGAAAAGGTCCGGGTTAAAAAAATCCTACCCGGCGGCGTGCTTCTGGAAAACGGAACGGTGCATGATTTGGATCTTGTTTTTTTGGCCACGGGTGTCAGGCCCTCTCCCATCTTCCGGGTTTCCGGACTGCCAACGGGCCCCGACGGCGGCCTGGCGGTAAACCGGTATCTGCAGAGTACGGCATATCCTGACATTTTCGGAGGGGGGGACTGCATCTGGTTTAACGATCAGCCCCTTGATAAGGTGGGCGTTTATGCGGTTCGGGAAAACCCGGTCCTGCGCCACAACCTCATGGCGCGCCTTTCGGGAAATCCGCTGATGCCCTTTAGACCCGGCGGAGACTACCTGCTGATTTTCAACATGGGAGACGGCACCGGGGTTCTTCACAAGTGGGGAATGACCTGGCACGGTCGGCTGGCCTTCAGGTTCAAGGATTATCTCGATAGAAAGTTTATGCGGCGATTCAAGTATCCGGAAAACTAACGGGAGGTCGCGCTGCAGTCGGTGGTTCCCCGTCGGCCTGCACAAATCCTCACATATTCCCCGACCTGAAACGGTACCATTTATAGCGATACAAAGACAGAATATGTCGGATATAGAGCAACTGCTGCCGGAGGGTCAGTTTGCTGTCCCCCCGCAATCGCGTTCTGAAGTGAATGGGAACCTCAACCACGTTCCGGGGCGCACATCGGATCAGGATCTCGAGCCCGATTTTGTACCCTACCGGTGCCAGGGAAGCGCCGCGCTTTAAAAGGGAGGGTGACAGGGCAAAAAATCCGGACATGGGATCGCTGACGGAGATCAGCGGCTTTGCCATAAGGGATGCGACCTTTGAATTCAGTAAGCGGTAAACGGTCCATCGATCGTCCGTAGAGCCTCCCGGGATGTACCGGGATCCCAGGGCAAAATCCGCACCTTGCGCCACCGCCCGAACGATGGAGACGGCATCCTGCCCCCGATGGGAAAGATCGGCATCCATCACCAGAAAAACTTCACCCCTTGCGTGTTTGAATCCTTCCAATACAGCCGTCGCCAAACCACGCTGATGCTTCCGTTCAACCAAACGAATGGGTTCGCCGTTCATTTTCATGGCTTGGCATTTTTCCCGGGTGCCGTCCCGGCTGTCGTCGTCCACCACGATGATTTCCCATGGGGAGATTTCATGGGCCATCGCTTCGGACAGTTCCGCCACGAGATGGGGAAGGTTCACCGCCTCTTTGTAGGTGGGCGTGATGATCGATAAGAACGGTCGTGGTTCCATTTGAATGATCCGGTGGTTCTCCATGCCGAATGATATACAACACCTCCTAGGGACCCATCCTGAATGGCGCTCGTTGTAATAGACGCATCCCGCAAGTGGCAGATCACCTATAGCACCCTGAAAAATACAAGAAAAGAAAAATATCCCATTTCTTTGAAATTATAAACTTTTTCATTTCTTTTGGTCATTGACAACACCGTGAGCTTTTTTGTATTTCCATGGCTGATGGACCCCGCATTCAGCCGGGGTCGGACCATGAAAGAGAGATGCGTTGAGGCCTAATTCCGTGCATCCCGTGACGGCCGTTATCCTGTTGGGGGCGCTTACAGCGGCCCTTTTTCTACCGGCCTGCAATTATGATTTCGTCTACTGGGACGATCATATGCACATCGGGGACAATCCCTATCTGAATCGGCCCACCGCCGGGAATGTGGCCCGATTCTGGAAAGCCCCCTACAAGCACCTCTATATTCCGGTAACCTACACGGTCTGGGCCGGTATCGGCGTCATCGCCCGGCATCCTGGAAAGGATGGCGGTGCCGGATCCCTTTCCCCCCGTCCTTTTCATGCCTTCAACATCGGGGTTCATGTTTTTAGCGTGGTCGCGGTTTTCTGGATTTTGGGCACATTGTTTCCGGACAGGATCGCGGCATTTTGTGGCGCACTGCTTTTTGCACTGCACCCGATTCAGGTGGAGCCTGTGGTATGGATCTCCGGATTGCGGGACCTGCTGTGCGGCTTTTTTTCCCTTTGTGCCGTCGGTTGCTATCTTACCTATGTGAAGGGAGTTGGACGGGAAGAATCTCCCCCTTTCTGGGGGTATTTTATTTTGGCGACAGGGTGTTTCGTTCTGGCGCTGCTGTCCAAACCCCTGGCGGTGGTGGTGCCTCTGATGGTCTGGATCCTGATATGGTGTTATTTCCCGGTTCCCGTTCCGGGGAATAGGCGCCGCGTCTATCTGCAGGTGACAGTGTGGGTTGCGATAGGGGTTGTGTTCAGTATCGTCACCATGTCCACCCAAAAAGCGGTTCTGGGCGCTGTCACGCCGCTGTGGGCAAGGCCGCTCATCGCCGGGGATGCGATTTTCTTCTACCTGTCCAAGCTCTTTTATCCCGTTGGTCTGGCCATCGACTATGGCAGAACACCCGAGCGGGTTCTTTCCGGAAATACAGTGGGGATAACGGCGGTTGTCACCTTTGGAGGGGCGTTGCTTCTGTGGAGATGGCATCGCACACTGAAACCGCTGATAGGGCCGATGATGATATTTATTGCCGGAATTCTACCGGTCCTGGGCCTGATTCCATTTGCTTATCAGACCTATTCCACGGTGGCGGATCGCTACCTGTATCTCTCCATGCTGGGCCCTGCGGTTCTTTTTGCCGGGTTGATCCAGCGCCAGTCGGTCAACAGGGGGCTCACGATCGTGTGCGGTTTATTGTTGATCGGCGGGTTTGCCGCCCTCAGCGGTTTTCAGGTTCCCCGGTGGCAGGACAACAAAACGCTTTTCGCCCACACCCTGTCCATCAACCCAAAGAGCAGCGGCGCCCACACCAATCTTGGATTGGCCTATGCCCGGGAAAAGGCGCACCGCAAAGCGGCCCACCACTACCGGCAGGCGATCCAGCTGCGATGGCACAACGCCAAGGCCCACAACAACCTGGGAATTCTCCAGTCTCAGGAGGGCTTGACGGATGCGGCGGTTCAGTCTTTCCGAAATGCCGTTCGTATCGATCCGGAGTTTTCCGAAGCGTATTATAACGCCGGAATCGTCCTTGAATCCAAGGGAACCTTTGATAAAGCAATCGATCAGTACATACGCGCCATTGAAACCGATGCGTACAACATCAAAGCAACGAACAACCTGGGGGTGCTGCTAACACGCCTTGAGCGATACGAACAGGCAATCCGCCATTTCGCGCAGCTTCTTGAAATCGCCCCTGAAGACGTTCTGGCCCATCGAAACCTCAAAATCGCCCGTGATCGTTTAAGCCGGAAGGCCGCCTCCAAATGATTCTTGATTCATGCGCCCACTTCTTTTAGTGGTTGTCAGAATTCCGTTCCGATACAAAGACGGCAGCACACTACGCCAAATCTTCAGAGGCCATTCGCATCAACCGTCCAATGGGCATTTTCTGGGGACATCTTTTCTCCGCCTTTGTATAATCGGCACCGTCGATAGCGGCGCGAATGTCGGGGGGTATGGCGTTGAAGAGGGTGCGGGCCGTTACCCGGTCTCCGTAACTGCAATTGTACATGGAATATCGCAGCACATCGCTGATGGGGATATGACCGCCCACGGCCGATTCGCAGATATTGGCACATCCCGCACAATATCCGGCAGCGGTTTTCCGGGCATACTTGTCCAGAATCCGTCTGTCCCTTGAAGAAAGGGCCGGTTTCCCCATGGCCGCAGCCGCATTGGCCTTCAGTATGGTCATATTGGGCATGGCCGAACAGATGCTGGCGATGTGCGGGTTTTCCCAAACAGCGATCAGTTTCGACTGCTCCGCCGTGTAACCCTTTTTCAGAAATTGCTCGGTCATCTTTAGCGCGTCGTCGGTTTCAGATCCGATGGAAGCATAAAAGTTGGCTGAAAAAGCGGCCTGCGTTTTCATGGCGGTCAATCCGATGCCGGATTTGACGCAGGCGTCCACGGCGCGCCTCATCTCATCCTTGACCATCAACCGATAATTATAACTCATCATAATACCGTCGATCCATCCGAGCTTTGCCGCTGCCAGCATGCAGTTTTCCATGTTTTTATGGGTGCTGAATCCGAACAGACGAATTTTGCCCTTTGACTTGGCCTTTTCCGCCCAGTTCCGGACCTCAGGCGTCAATTCGTCCGCCACATCGCTGACATAGTGAATGAAATACAAATCGATTGTGTCGGTATTCATTCTCCGAAGGGACCGGTCCAGTTTTTCAGTGAGTTCGGCCGGATCGGAGGTGGCCGCTTTTGTGACGAGAAAAATCTTTTCCCGGTCATCGGGAAATTTCGCGAAGTATTTTCCGATGGCCTTTTCATTCTTGCCCCAGCCATAGCTGTCGGCCGTATCCCAGTAGGTCACGCCCATGCGAACCGCCTGCCGGAAGACGATCAAGTCGGACATGCCCAGAACCCCGCCCAAGGAGAGGATGGGAACCGATACTCCGGTTTTTCCGAAAGGGCGGGTCGGCACCTTTCCGGCTCGGACGTCAGAATCCGATGAATCCTTTGCCAATGCCTCCCCCGGGACCGCAGTCAGCATCGAGGCTGCGCCAAGGGCTCCCATGGATTTAAAAAAATCTCTCCGTGAATGGAACTTTCGATTCTCTGACATGGTATCTCCTTTATGATTCGTCGTAAGTGACAATCACCACATCGGCGGCAGCATCGCGTATGGGGATCAGTTTCTGGTAGTTTTCGGAATGATACCACTGTTGCAGTATCTCCTGATTCGGGAACCGTATGGCCACGGTGTTGGAATGCAGGTGCTCTCCGGCCAATACGTTGAATCGTTTTCCCCTGAACAGGATATCGGCATCAAAGGGCTCTAGAGAGACCGCCACCCCTTTGACATACGTCCCCCATTTTTCAGGATCCTTGATCGTAATGTGGCCCACCAGATATGCTGCCATGATTTACCCCCTGTGAGACTATCTGGATGTAGAACGGCGCTTCTTTTACAGCCGAGTAGATCGTTAATTAACACCTGAATTTTGCATACTTCTGGTAATATCATAACAACAAGCCAATTTCAAAAGCTCCAAATTCCCTCAACGGTATCCGATTTTTTACCATAGTTCTAACAAGTCCCTCATCGTTTCCTAAAGGTTTTATCCCAGCATTTACCCCTCGGTAATTTCGCGGCAAGAAAGTACTCAGCCGTTTTTAATCGTACAAAGCGGATGCGGACGTCCGCAACCAAAATTCCGGTTTTTTGCTTTGTGAGGCGCTGCCATGCGGTTTTTTTTGTCTAAAAGTGAGAGCATTTATTCGCCGAAGTTCTTTTTTGTGGTGCTGTTTATATTCTGTGCCGGGCTGGGCCGCTCCGACGCCCGGGAGGCGGTGATTTTAAATGGGGCGGGGGCGACATTTCCTGCCCCGCTCTATGAAAAGTGGATAGATGCATACGAGGAGGAAACGGGAAAACGCGTCACTTATAAGGCAAGAGGGTCTGGGGAAGGTATCCGCCTGCTGCTGGCCAAGGCAGTGGATTTTGGTGCCACCGATGCGATGCTGTCGGATGAGGATCTGGCCAGGCAGAAGACGGCTATTCTTCACCTTCCCACCTGCCTTGGGGCGGTGGCCGTCACCTATCACCTCCCGGCACGACCGGAATTGAAACTAAACCGCCAAATCGTTGCCGATCTTTTCCTGGGAACGATCACACACTGGTCCGACCAACGCATCCGGAGGCTTAATCCAGATCTCCACCTGCCGGCGATTCCCATCAATGTGGTGCACCGATCCGACAGCAGCGGCACCAGTTTCGTTTTCACGGACTATCTCAGCCGGATCAGCCCGAAGTGGCGCCTGAAGGTGGGAAGGGGCAAGATTGTGAAATGGCCTTCCGGTGTTGGCGCCGATGGGAATTCAGGCGTCGTGACGGTGGTAAGGAAAATCGAGGGAAGTATCGGCTATGTCTCCCTTGGCTATGCCGAAAAGCACCATCTGCCGGTGGCAATGCTGGAAAACAAATCCGGGAACTATGTCCGGCCCACGCTCGAGGCGGTTACCGCTGCAGCGGATGTGGAACTGCCCGAAGATACCCGGATGCTCATCACCGACAGCCCTTCAGTTAAGGGTTATCCCATCAGTGCTTTCACATACCTGATATTTTACCGGGAACAAGAATACCTCAACCGCAGCCGAGACCGCGCAAAGACCCTGGATGATTTTTTCCGGTGGATTATCGGACCGGGCCAGGCTTATACCCGGGCGTTGTATTACGCGCCGCTTCCCGAAAGCGTTGTTCCAAAAGCAAGACGGATCATCGATGCGTTAACATACGGTAAAAGGCCTCTTCGATGAACCGTCCATCGATCACAAAAACAAACTCCTTTTCATGGAGCAAACCTGCAATGGTCCGGATCTTTTTGTGGCCGCTGCTGATTTTCCTCTTGCTGCCTCAAGAGGTCTTTTCCGCCCAATCCGCAAAAACGATGGTGACCGTAGGTATCTATGAAAACGATCCTTTTTGCAGCGACCCGGACCATGAGCAATGCCTCATCAAACGGCTCCTCGCGCACGTGGCCGAATCTGAGAACTGGCAAATTCGGCTGATACCTGGAACCCCGGGGGATTGCACCCGGCGCCTTTTGGCCGGTGAGTTGGATCTGATCCTGGCGGTACCCTTTACCGATGCCGATCATCACCGTTTCGATTTTACGCGTGAAACCATTATCTCCACCTGGGCCCAGGTTTTTACCATAGAAGACCGTCCGATACACTCCTTTTTAGACCTCGATAACAAACATGTGGGCGTATTAAAAGAGGACCTTTACAACCGGGAGGTGCGAGAAATCACCAAGCGATTCGCCGTAGATTGTATTTTCATTGAATTCGGAAGCTACGATCTATTGTTTGAAGCCTTGGAAAACGGTTGGGTGGATGTCGTCGTTGCGGACCGACTGTACGGTGCCCATAACAGAGACCTTGAAAAGATTAAGGGGACTTCTGTGGTTTTCTCTCCACAGGAGTATCGGTTCGCCTCACTGAAAAGCCAGAAACATGAGCTGCTTGCGGCCCTTTCCTATCATATCGAGAAAGCTAAAAACGATACGGCCTCATTTTACTACGACGCGCTCAGGAGCGTACTGACACCGGAAAAAGAGGTCCGGTATCTGCGGTACTTGAAGTGGGGCCTTATTACCACCGTGATGTTCCTGGTGATCTCATCCGGCATGGGGATGATGCTGCGCCTGCAGGTCAAAAGAAAAACCGCAGAACTGAGCATCAGAAATGCAGAACTGAAAAAGGAGCTCAAACAGCGTCGGCACGCCGAAACGGAACGGGAGAAAAGCGAAGCCCGTTATAGAAGTGTTTTCGAAAACACTGGCACCGCCACCATCATCCTCGAATCGGATATGACCATCTCCATGGTCAACGACCGGGCCGCCAGGCTCTGCGGTTATGAAAAAGAGGCGATCGAAAACCGCATGAAAGTAACCGATTTTATACCATCGGAAGAGGTGCGATCCATTTCCGAATACCATCGGTCCAGGCGCAAATGGCCGGAAACGATACCCAGCGAATACGAGTCCCGGATCATCACCCGGGACCAGCAGATCCTGGATGTGTTCCTTCATGTCAGCCTGATTCCCGGGACCTCAAAAAGTATCGTCTCCATTACAGACATCACCGAGCGCAAACGCATCGAAAATGAAAGGTTGCGATTGGTTACCGCCCTTGAACAATCCTCGGAGATTATTTTCGTAACCGATGAGAATCGATGCATCCAATATGTCAATCCTGCGTTTGAGCAGGCAATGGGATATGAGCGAGATGAAGTATTGGGCCGCGTACCGTCGTTTCTTTGGAAGGACGAGAAGTCCAGCCATATCATCCGTGAAATCGGTACCAAAGTTGCCAAAGGAAAGGTATGGGAGGGCCGTCTCACCAACCGGGCAAAAGACGGTTCCCTTATCGAAACCTTTACCACCATAACACCGGTCCGCGATTCTTCACAAAAAATCACCGAGTATGTCTACATCAAACACGACCTGACCAGTGAAGTGGCGATGGAAAAAAAGCTCATTCAAGCCCAAAAACTGGAGGCGGTTGGCCAGATGGCTGGTGGGATTGCACATGATTTCAACAATATACTGGCTTCTCTCATGGGCTATACGGAACTGAGTCTTGCCGATCCCCACCTTTGTGAAAAAACCCGGTCGTATCTGGACACCGTATTGACCGCTTCCAAACGGGCCAGCGAACTGGTCAAACAGATTCTCGCATTCAGCCGCCAAACAGATTCCAGTCAGAAAACCCTAAGACTGGTGACGGTTGTCAAGGAAGCCGCCCAGCTTCTCAGGGCCGTAATCCCAACCACTGTCGCCATCAAACTTCGGTTAGAGGATGATGGAGGGCAAATTTTGGCAGATCCCACACAGATCCACCAAATCCTCATGAACCTGGGAACAAATGCAGCCCATGCCATGCAACAAGGGGGTGGGGAACTTAAAATCACTCTAAAACAATTGTGCGTGGATCAGGCTTCTAGCAGGTTACCGGTCTGCGATCTATCGGCGGGCGACTATCTTGAACTCACCGTTGCGGATACCGGACACGGAATGGATGCAGCGACGAAAGAGAAGGTTTTCGACCCTTTTTTCTCCACCAAACATCGAAGCGAAGGCACCGGTTTGGGGTTGTCCGTTGTACACGGCATCGTAAAAGCCCACAACGGGCAAATCCATGTGCAAAGCCGCCCTGGCAGGGGAACAGTGTTCTCTCTGATTTTTCCCTGCATCGCAGCGAACCGTCCGGTGTCCTCCGACCTCACGCGTAAAAATCTTCCGTCGGGGGTTGAAAGGGTTCTGTTCGTTGATGACGATGAGATCCTAGCGGACATGGCAGGAAAAATGATCAGCGGGCTCGGCTACCGGGCGACGGTGATGACCGACAGCAGCAAAGCGCTTTCAGAACTCCAAAAAAGACCGCTTTATTTCGATCTGTTGATTACCGATCAGACCATGCCCGGCTTGACCGGTACGGAGTTGGCACAGCAGGCCATGGCCCTTAGTCCGGACCTGCCGGTGGTTCTCTGCACCGGATACAGTGAAGTGATCAACCCGGAAAAAGCCCATCAGAAGGGGATCCACCGCTTTGTCTATAAGCCGGTTTCCAGGCAGCAGTTGGCCGTTCTAATCCGAGAAGTGCTGGATAGCAGGGCTCTTTCCACCAAACCGGCGCTTGCAAAACCCAACAAAAAAACAGCCGGTAAGATTCCGGCCGATATAAACGCCGATCAAGTGGCAGTGGAGGCCGGTGCCCGAACGGTGGATGCTTCCCAATCCCTTTAAGAACATATACCCGTTAATCAAATGAAGGATTCATAAGGAAACAGGCAATGAAATGCATCAAAACTCTGCGTGAGCGAAATTGGTTTACATTGGGTACCAAACTGGCGCTGGGCGTGGCAGTGGTCTCCAACCTGTGCATGGGGGCGCTGATCTACATCAACTGGAATGAAAACCGGAAGATCGATCGGCAAACCCACGACCTCTTGATGATCAAGGATCAACTCAGCGCCAACTTGAGGAACACGATATCGGATCTGCAAAATAAATACCTGCGAATATCGGACCATTTTACCGTCGATCCCAAAGCGGATATCCTGGGTTGGATCGAAAACCAGTATACCATCGCATCGCGGAAGATAATAAATGGCCGGGAAAAGTATCGGAAGCTCTATAACCGGACGGGCAGACGGGATCTCGGGAAAGGTCTATTCGTGGTATCCGTTGTCGACGGCCATCTCATTGTTTCCCATGGCATCCTGGACGCAAAAGGTGAGTTCACGGACGCAGTGGAACAGATCCAGGTCGATTCCACCGCCATCGATTCAGATACCAGCCGCATCAAGGCATTTATCGTTAAAGCGTCCGGTGAAACCGACAGCCTCGCATCACTTGAAAGCAAGATTAACGAAATGAAATCGATGCTGGCGGATGAAGCGATCATGGCGGAAAAAACACGAAATGAAATCGTGGAATTCGTCGGTCTTATCGGTGAGCAGAATACCCGGCTGGATCAATTCAAGTCAGATTCCTCTCGTGTAACCTTTGCCATGGCTGCTGTGGGCATTATTTTGAACGTGGCCGCTATTTTCTTATTAACCTTGTGGATCGCCGAGCGTCCGCTTAAAAATTTGTCCGCCGTAATCGGGGACATTCAAAATGGCAAGCGCGTGGATATTCCCTACCAGCACCGAAAGGACCAAATCGGCATGCTGTCGAAGGCGCTGAAGGCATTCAGCGGGATGGTGGAGATGATGCGCAAGGAGGGTGAACGAAAACAACAAGAGGAGTTCTTGATCAAAGAGATTATCAGCCGGATCTCCTCCGATATTCAAAATGAGATGGAAGAAGCAAAGGTGCTCGAAAATGCCTCCAGGGATCTTCACCGATCGCTTATTGTCGTACAGGAACAATCGGCCAGTGTCCAGCAGGCTGCCGCCAGAACCGAAACCAATGCTTTCACCGTTTCCGAATCGGTCCAGAGCCTGAAAGGTTCAGCGGATGATATCACCCTGCGGGCCACTGAACAAAGAAATTTGGTGGGAACCATTTTCAGTGCCACGCATGAATCTAAAAACAACCTGGATAAGCTCAGATCCTCCACCGAAGAGATCCATATCATCGTCAAGATCGTCAAATAGATAGCAGATCAGATCAAGCTGCTGGCATTGAATGCCACCATCGAAGCATCAAGGGCCGGTGAGGCGGGTCAGGGATTCGCCGTGGTTGCCAGGGAAGTGAAGGAACTGTCCAACCAGACCGAGCAGGCCGTTGAAGATATCTCATTAAAAATAGACATGATGTCCGGTGACAACCTCAATGTGGTGGAGAGCATCTCCGGGATCGAGAAAAACGTCGGCCAGCTCACCGAAGTGACGGACCGCATCTATGCCCAGGTCCAGAATCAGGATGCCGCCACGGAATCGATCTCCAACTCTTCACGCATTACCTCCCGGGATATGCAGAGCGTGACCAAAGGTATTGCCATGGTCTCCGAAGCGGCCACCCATACACAAAAGTTGTCGGACAGCGTGCATGACTACTCAAAAAACCTCGCCGCATCGCTAGACCGCCTTATGCAGGAGAGCACCGGGAAGCTAAGGCACATCATCCATCCCAACTAGACTTCAGAAAAAAGCAATTAATCGGATTGCTGATCCGCTAAATGTTCATGATATGTAAGTATCAATTTATCCCAGCCGGTTTCCCTGGCAAATATTGATCGCGAATACCGATCAAACAGGTCCGCTTTCCTGGCCGTTGAAATTCTTGAAAGGTCCTTTAAAAAAAAGATTGAAAGGCCGGTCGCTTTTTTTACATAAGTATTGCTGTAGGACTGGATCACGCAGGAAACAGGTCGCTCAAAGGATCTATTTAGATTATCCTCAAGGATGTTTAAAAAATCCTCGATATCGTAATATGTCAGAATTCGGTTTCTGCCGATGGGTTGATAGCGGGCAGCTTTTTCTAAAGTGTTTTCCAGGGCCGTTATGTACCGGTTTCTGGTTTCCGGGTTTTTGATACCGTGTATCAGCTCATTCGCGATATGTTTGAACGCCGTGATATCCAAATGGTTCAGGTCCAGTGCAGATATGGTTGCCTTACTGTACAGCGCGTCCTTTTTACTGACGATATTAATGAAGCTGTTGACCACATCTTTGCCGATGGTGACCGGATTCAGATGCGGTTTTAATTTCAGGACCAAATCGATGTAGTCAATTCCCGGTCTTGATGAATATGGTTTTTCCCGGCCGATATCCATTGAATAGTACATCAAATCCTGGGAAGCGACCATTACCGACACCAAACCCTTAAATTCATAAGCCACTTCAACAGTCGCCATATTGCAACTATCGAAAATCATGACCTCAAGGGGTTGATTCAACCTTTTTTGCAATACTTCACGGATGATAAATGGATCCTGGTGGCTATTATAGCCCACTTTTAAATTGGGCGGTGTAATAATTCCGTATCCATGGGCTTTAATAACGAGAATATTTCTGTCCCCGATATATTCGGAAATAAATTCGTCCAGTACTTCGACCTTGCCCATATCCCGTTCACCCATGCTTGTGGAATCTGAGATGATGTTTGAGGCGTCGGTATCATACCTGATTTTATAAATCCGGACTGAAGAATCTCTTGATTTTTTATAGGTTCGATCGAAGGCAACAACGATTTTGGCATAGGCTGAATCAATTTGTTCCAACTGATTGATATTATATTCGCAAATTCTTTCCAATTCTGCGTTTTCACCATCAAAAAAACCCAAGACATGCCACGGCTTATGCTGTAGTTTCATTTCCTGGGCCCAAACAGGACAGATAATGATTAAAATCCCCACCACCAGCATCGCAAGTTTTTTCATGAGTGAACCTCAACTCAAAAAGAGATAATAGTGACGGTGCGAGATCAGTCGCCGCCCCTTCATCCGTTCGGGAACCGTTCTTATAGATGTTGGGGATAAAACAGGCGACTCTATCCGAAGCGACCGGTGATGTAATCTTCGGTCAGTTGATGACGGGGATTGGTGAAGATTCGCTCGGTGGAGCCCACCTCGATGAGATCCCCGAGATGAAAGTAGGCGGTTCGCTGGGAAACCCGCGAGGCCTGCTGCATGGAGTGGGTGACAATCACGATAGAAAACTGGGCTTTGAGTTCGGCGATCAGGTCCTCGATTATGGCCGTGGCAATGGGATCCAGCGCCGAGCAGGGTTCGTCCATCAGAATCACTTCCGGACCCACCGCAATGGTCCGGGCGATACACAGCCGCTGCTGCTGCCCTCCGGACAGGCCGGTTCCGGGCTGGTCCATCCGATCCTTGACCTCATCCCACAGACCCGCTTTTTTCAGTGAGGTCTCCACGATTTCATCCAGCTCCGCTTTGTTCCCGGCAAGACCGTGAATCTTAGGGCCATAGGCGATATTGTCGTATATGGACTTGGGAAACGGATTGGGTTTTTGAAACACCATGCCCACCTGAGCACGCAGCGGCACCACATCGATGTTTTTATCGTAGATATTCACGTCATCCATCACGATCTCGCCGGTCACCCGGCAGATGTCGATGGTATCGTTCATTCGGTTGAGACACCGGATAAAGGTGGATTTACCGCACCCGGAAGGGCCGATCATGGACAACACCTCGTTGTTGCCGATGTCGATGGAAACGTCGTTGATGGCATGCTTGTCACCGTAATAAACGTTGACGTTGCGGCAGGTCATTCTCGGACGGTCCACCGTTATGTCCCCGACAGTCTTGCGCTGTTCGCGGCTGACTCTTACGACATCGTTGTTATCTTCAATATGATTCACGATTTTCTCTTCCGTTATGGTGGCCGATCCCCTTTTCGCTGTTTTCCATCGGATGGGAATCCATTTTCATATCAATCCACCTGAAAAGTCAATTAGAGATGCCGCTTTAACACGGAGATGCTTCTCTACAGGAAAAAATCAGCAGACCGGATAGAATCATCCGGTCTGCTGGTTCGGTTGATCTATATCTCGCTTACTTGAGAGATTTCAGGGGTTTCATCATTTTTGCGTCGCTGGCGAACTGATTCCGCTCCGCATCGGGCATGGGGATCAAGCCCTTTTCGCTCAGATATCCGTCAGGACCCCAGGCCTTATCGCTGGTGAACTCTTTCAGGTATTCCGGCATTCCGGGAATCACGTCCACATGGGCCTTCTTGACATAGAAGAAAAGCGGGCGGGATACCGGGTATTTCCCATCGGCGATGGCGTCGAACTCCGGCTGCACGCCGTCCACAAAAGAGCCCTGGAGCTTATCCGTGTTCTGGTCGAGAAAGCTGAACCCGAAGATACCAACGGCCTTGGGATTGGCTTCCAGCTTCTGCACGATGAGGTTGTCGTTCTCACCGGCCTCGATGTAGGCGCCGTCCTCACGGACCGTGTGGCATACCGCTTTATATTTTTTCTTGTCTTTTTTCTTCATGGCTTTGATCCAGGCAAACTTTTTGGCGCCACCTTCCATGGCCAGCTCGACAAACGCGTCCCGGGTACCGGAGGTCGGCGGCGGTCCCAGCACCTCGATTTTGGAGTTGGGAAGGGAAGCATCCACATCTTTCCAGGTTTTGTACGGGTTGGGTACCAGCTTCTCGGCGCCGCTCGGATCCGGTACATCTTTGGCCAGGGCCAGGAAGATCTGCTTCCGGGTCAGCTTGAGGGGGGCGGATTTCTTGGAGTTGGCCAGAACGATACCATCGTAGCCAATCTTTACTTCAATAATACCGTCAACACCGTTTTTCTTGCACTTGTCAATCTCGGATTGCTTGATGCGTCTGGAGGCGTTGGTGATGTCCGGGTGCTCCACACCGACACCGGCGCAAAAAAGCTTCAACCCGCCACCGGAACCGGTGGATTCGATTTTGGGGGTTTTAAAAGAGGTGGTTTTGCCGAACTGCTCGGCGACCACCGTGGCAAACGGGTAAACCGTGGAGGACCCGACAATGTTGATGTAATCCCTGCCGGATCCGGCGTTGGCCGTGCCAAGGGCAGCAGCCATGAATGCGATGATGCTGATAGCGATCAATACCTTTTTCATACCTTTTTTCCTCCTAAATGAATAATGAATTAACCCTACAACGTTACTTATATAAATTATTTATTGTTTATTTTTCTCGAATCTGCCATACTA
>Ga0066187_1000399_pt1 | contig 15242 bp, 15 predicted proteins | sample WorMetexBAHAMAS1_FD_58706 | JGI IMG/M metagenome (GOLD analysis project Ga0066187, IMG submission 58706) | Marine gutless worms symbiont microbial communities from Max Planck institute for Marine Microbiology, Germany - Inanidrilus exumae... | ecosystem: Host-associated > Annelida > Digestive...
ACCGCAGATCAAATCCAACGATCTGACCGCGAGTTCTCACACGGCCACGGGATATTCCAGTCCCGCCGGTAACGAATTCCCGAGGCCTTCTTGGCGGGTGAAGCGGGCGTCCGAACCCTCAATGGCGTGACCTGGCACCATGAGTGTCGTCTTATGCATCAATGCGCGGTTGGAAAGGGCCTAGGTCCGTTGTGTTCGCGCCTCGGCATAGGCCGGCGCGGAGTCATCGTCGATCACGGTTTCGGGCGTGCCGACGCTCCGCCACCAGGGCTCGCGCGGCAGGGGGTCGGTCAGCGTATAGGCCTGCCCGACCATGGGCGTCACCACGCTGACGCCGTTATCCGCGGCGGCCTGGGTCAGGCGTTCGACGGGCTCGTCCCAGGCGTGTACGGAGAGGTCGAACTTGCCCCAGTGGATCGGCTGCAGGGCCTTGCCGCCGAGATCGAGGTGCGCCTGCACGGTCTCCTCCGGCATCATATGGACGTTCGGCCAGTTGACGTTGTAGGCGCCGCATTCAAGGAGCGTGATGTCGAAGGGCCCGAGGCGTTCGCCGATCTCCTTGAAGCCGTCGAAATAGCCGGTGTCGCCGCTGAAGAAGACCTTTTCGCTGGTTCCTTCGAGGACCCAGGAGGCCCACAGGGTCTGGTTGCCGTCCTTGAGGCTGCGTCCGGAGAAATGCTGGGCCGGGGTGGCGGTGAAGGTGAGGGGGCCGACGGTGATGGATTGCCACCAGTCGCGCTCGTCGATCCTGTCCGCCGGCACGCCCCACTTCTTGAGGTGCTCGCCGACGCCCAGCGTGGTCACGAAGCGGCCGGCCTTTTCGCTGAGCTTGCGGATCGACGGGTAGTCCAGGTGGTCGTAGTGGTCGTGCGACAACAGCACGATATCGACCGGCGGTAGGTCGTCGACGGTGAAGGGGCGCGTGTAGTCGAAGGCCTTCGGCGCAAACAGGCGGATCGGGAAGATGGCGCGGCTGAACACCGGATCGGTGAGCACGGTCAGGCCGTCGATACGGATCAGCACGGTCGAATGGCCGAGCCAGACCAGTTCCGTCGATCCGTCGCCTTCGTTCGAGAGGCCGTCGCGGTTGACGGGGAGCGGCGCCGGCGGGCGGCGGGTGCCGCCGGTGAACAGCAGATCCTGAAGCTTCTTGCCGCGGGCCTTGCGGCCTCCCGGCGATTGCGGCGGCTTCCGGGTGTAGGCGTGCAAGTTGCGGAAGCGCCCGTCCCGGAAGTTCGGCGAACCGTCGTAGCGATAGAGATCGGCCCCTTTCCTGCGTGCCCCGAATTCGCGTCGCCGCACCATCACGAATATGGCGAGGGCGGCGGCGGCGCCGAACAGGATAATCAGCGTGGCTTCCATCACGAGGCCTTCCTTTGAGCGAGCGGGGCGTTTCCCTGGATGTCGCGCACGAAGACGGCGATGGCGTCGGTGAGCGTCGCCCGGAAATCGAACGGCGGCTCGGCCAGTTCCGGGCGCTCCATGACTTTCTGCATCACCTCGCCCGGGTTGGCGAAAGGCCACAGGCCGGCGGTCAGGCCATGGACGCGTTTGAACAGCTGGGCGCCTTGCTCGGGCGTCATCATCGGCAACGGTGTCTCCAGCGCCTCGACGATATGGCCCATCATCTGATGCGCATTGAGCTTGAAGTGAAACAACGCGTCCTCCGAAACGTTGCGCTCCAGGGCCAGGGCCAGGAGCGGGATCAGGTCCAGCATCCTCTCTTCTACGAAAAGACTTTCGACCCAGATTTCCGCGAGGTGCTCCGCCGACGTATCCGGCGGCAGGGCCTGGAGCGTTTCGATAAACCCGTCGGCCCACTCGGAGAAATCGACCAGGAACAATGTCAGAAAGATCTCCTCGCGGGATGCGAAGTAGCGGTAGATGTTGGACTTGGTGAAGCCGGCCTCGTCGGCGATGGCGTTGAGGCTGACGGTCTCGTAGGTCATATGGCGGAACAGCGTCGCCGCGGCATCGAGGATCTCCTGGCGGCGCTCTTCCTGTTGCTCCGGCGTGCGGGCCCGTTCCCAGTTCATGGCTGTGCCTCAAAATAAGTGACCGATGGTCTTTAAATAAGAGACCATCGGTCTTTTGTCAAGGCGTACCGGGTATTTGAACTTTATTAGTCAATTATGTTGACCATATTGAATCCTCCGCTATGATGATCCCGAACGTGAACGGACCGAAGCGACGATGGAACGGGACGGAATCAGCAGGAGGGATGCCATGACATGGCTGGCAACCGCCTTGGCAGGTACGACGGCCGGCCCGGCAACCGCCGGGACCTCGCCGCAGACCGTGCGCGCCCGGGGCATAACTTTCGCCTGGCGCCACCAGCGGGGCCGCCTGCACGGCCGCCTGAGCGCCAAGACGACCGGCTGGCTGGCCGTTGGATTCAACGACGAACGAACCCTGCGCGGCACGCGCTTCGTCATCGGCCACGTGGTCAGCGGGCGGACCCACGCCGAAGTGCATATCGCCCGCGTTCCCGATCACGCCGAGGTCGGGTCGCTCGGCGGCGTATCGGGTTTGGCCGATGTCGGCGGCGGCCGGACGGGTGACGAAACCTGGTTGACCTTCAGCCTGCCGCTGAGGAGCGGCGGCGGTTTCGAGATCGACCTGTCGCCCGGGCGGACGGTGCGCCTGATGCTGGCCTGGAGCCTGTCGCCCGACTTCGACCATCACTCCCGGCTGCGGGAGCATCGGGACGTGGTGCTCTAAGGCGCGCCATTCTCTCTTTTCGTCGTAGCGTAACTGTGGAATCGTGGACCTTCCGGCTTTGTAAAGGGGGGGGCAGAAACCATGGTCGCCGAAGCCAAGGAAGTGGGTCCGAACCGCTACCGCGAGTCCTACGGGCGTTACCTGGAGGATTTCACCGTCGGTGACGTCTACGAACACCGCCCGGGCCGCACCATCTCAGAGAGCGACAACACCTGGTTCACGCTCCTGACCATGAACCAGCACCCGCTCCACTTCGATGGCGAATACGCGGCCAAGAGCGAGTTCGGTAAACCACTCGTCAATTCTTGCCTGACGCTGTCCATCGTCGCCGGCATGAGCGTTTCCGACATCTCCCAGAAGACCATCGCCAATCTCGGCTGGGACAAGGTCAAGGTGCCGGCACCCGTGTTCAACGGCGATACGCTCTATGCGGAGAGCGAGGTGCTGGCCGTCCGTGAGAGCCAATCGCGGCCGACCCAGGGCATCGTCACCGTAAAGACCACGGGCAGGAACCAGGACGGCACCGAGGCGATCTCCTTCGAGCGCACCATGCTGATCCCCAAGCGCGGCCACGCCGTCGACGACAAGGCGGAGTATTGAGATGAGCGACTATCCGACCAACATCACGATGTCCGAGGAAGAGGCGCTGATCCTGGAGAGCGTCGACAAGTTCCTGGAACGCGACGTGCGGCCCCATGCCCATGACTTGGAAGCCAAGGACGAATACCCCCGCGAGATCGCCGACAAGCTGGCCGATCTCGGTCTCTACGGCGCCACCATCGCCCCCGAATACGGCGGGCTCGGTCTGTCCGCGGCGACCTACTCCAAGATCGTCGAGAAGGTGTCCGGCGTGTGGATGGCCGTTTCCGGCATCTTCAATTCGCACCTGATCATGGCCGCCGCCGTCGAACGCTTCGGCTCGGATGACATGAAAAACACCTACCTGCCGCGCTTTGCATCCGGCGAGCTCAGGGGCGGTATCGCGCTGACGGAACCGGACTGCGGGACGGACCTGCAAGCCATCCGCACCCGGGCCACGCGGGAAGGAGGCGACTACGTCATCAATGGGACCAAGATGTGGATCACCAATTCCCTCGAAGGCGGCGTCCTGGCGGTGCTGGCCAAGACCGACCCCGACGCCGAGCCGGCGCATCGTGGCATGAGCCTGTTCCTGGTCGAGAAGGAAGCCGGTTACGCGGGCAGCAAGCTCGACAAGCTGGGATACCGCAGCATCGACACGGCGGAACTGGTCTTCGATGGTGTCCGGGTGCCGGGTGAAAACCTGATCGGCGGCGAGGAGGGCAGGGGCCTGCAGCAGATTCTCAATGGTCTGGAACTGGGCCGCATCAACGTGGCGGCGCGCGGCGTCGGCCTGGCCCAGGCCTGTCTAGACGAGAGCCTGGCCTACGCCCAGACCCGCAAGACCTTCGGCAAGCCGATCTGTCAGCACCAGGCGATCCAGATCAAGCTGGCCGATATGGCGACCCGCACCGAGGCGGCGCGCCTGCTGGTCGACAAGGCGGCCCGCGCCTACGACGAGGGCCGGCGTTGCGATCTCGAGGCCGGCATGGCCAAGCTCTTCGCCACCGAGGCGGCGGTCGAGAATGCCATGGAGGCCATGCGCATCCACGGGGCCTACGGCTATTCCAAGGAATACAACATCGAGCGTTACTACCGCGACGCGCCGCTCTTGGCTATCGGCGAAGGCACCAACGAGCTGCAGCGTTTGATCATCGCCCGCCAACTGGTCGAGCGGAACCCGGTGTGATGGTTGGGTTCATATTTGTTCAATCCCCCCTCCCTAACCCTCCCCCACAAGGGGGGAGGGGATGGAGTCCGGGTGTTGCGTCTGGAGTCCCTTCCCCCCTTGTGGGGGAAGGACAGGATGGGGGGTGAACCCCTGTGACTGACAAAGCTCTCCCCCTCGCCGGTGTCCGGGTGCTTGCCGTCGAGCAGTACGGCGCCGGTCCCTTCGGTACGTTGTTCCTGGCCGACCAGGGGGCCGAGGTCATCAAGATCGAGAACCCTAACACCGGCGGCGACTTCGCCCGCGACGTCGGTCCCTATTTCTTCACGGACGACGACTCCGAGTTCTTCCACGCCTACAACCGCAACAAACTGAGCCTCGGCCTCGACCTGTCGAAGGACGAGGGGCAGGCGGTGTTCCACGATCTGGTCAAGTCGGCCGATGCGGTCGCCTCCAACCTGCGCGGCGACGTCCCCGAGAAACTGGGCCTCACCTACGCGGCCCTGAAAGGTTTCAACCCGGCCATCGTCTGCGCCCACCTGTCAGCTTATGGCCGCGACGGACCGCGCGCGGCCTGGCCCGGCTTCGACTACCTGATGCAGGCGGAAGCCGGCTATTTCGCGCTGACCGGGGAGCCGGGCGGCCCGCCGACCCGCATGGGTCTCTCCGTGGTCGATCAGATGACCGGCCTCGGTCTCGCCTATGCGCTGCTGGCCGGGCTGACCGGCGCCCGGGCCACGGGCGAAGGCCGCGACATGGACGTCAGCCTCTTTGACATCGCGCTTTGCAACCTGGCCTACCCGGCCATCTGGTACCTCAACGAAGGCCACGTCCAGGACCGCCTCGAACGCTCGGCCCATCCGTCCCTGACGCCGTGCCAGCTCTACACGACCAGGGACGGCTGGATCTACCTGATGTGCAACAAGGAGAAGTTCTGGCCGGTCCTCTGCGACGTGCTCGGCCGGCCCGAGTGGGCCGAGGACCCGCGCTTCCTGCGCTTCAAGGACCGGCTGGAGAACCGTCCCGCGATCCAGGAACTGCTGGACGAGGCGCTGAGCGCCAGGACCACCGCCGACTGGCTGGCGATCTTCGCCGGCATCGTCCCGGCGGCGCCCATCTACGACGTCCGCGAGGCCCTGGAGAATCCCTTCGTCACCGACAGCGACCGCATCCAGGAAGTCGAATTGGCGGGTTACGGCCCCTACCGCATCCTCAATTCACCCGTGAAGTCCGGCGGCGCCGAAACGCCGGCCAACCCGGCGCCAAAGCTGGGCGCCGATACGGAAGACATCCTCCGGGGCATCGGTTACGACGAGGCGCGGCTGACCGCCTTGCGCGGCGCCAAGGTCATTTGAAGGCCTCGTCGACCTCCACCTGGTAACCGGTGACCAGCCGGTTGGTCTCGTTGGCCATGCCGACGACGGCGATCAGTTCCGACAACATTTCGTCGGTCATGCCCTTGCCGCGGGCCGCCGCCGTGTGGCTGCGGATGCAGTATTCGCAGTTGTTGGTGATGGAAACGGCGACGTAGACCATCTCCTTGAAAAGCGGATCGAGGGCGCCCGGCCCCATGATCTCCTTGAGGCTCTCCCAGGTGCGCTTCAGGGTCACCGGGTCGTTGGCCAGATATTTCCAGAAGTTGTTCACGTCGGGGACATCGCGGGTTTCCTTGATGTCGTCGAACACGGCGCGCACGGGCTCGGAGGCGTCTTCGTAGTTGATCGGATTCACGATCGGCATCGTCGGGTCTTCCTTTCGTCAAAAGGCGTTTCAGTCGGTGGAATTAATCAACTGGCATATAATAAGCTTACTTACTATATTTCTCCCATGGATGATGAAGAATACCACCTTACGCGCAGCCTGGGCTTTCTGCTGGGCGACGTGTCCAGGCTCATGCGCAAGCGCTTCGACCGCCGCGCCAAGACCCTCGGCCTGACCCGGGCCCAGTGGCGGGTCCTCGGCCAATTGCGCCGCCGCGAAGGCATCAACCAAAAAGCGCTCGCCGAGATCCTCGAGATCAAATCGATGACCCTGGCCCGCCATATCGACCGCCTGGAGGAGAAGGGCTGGGTCGAACGCCGCGCGGACCCCAAGGACCGCCGCGCCTGGCGGCTCTACCTGAAGGAAGAGGTGCAGCCGGTCCTCGACGAACTGAGATTGCTCTCCGAGAAAACCCGCGAGGAGGCGCTGGCCGGCATTGCGCCTGAGGAGCGGGAACGGCTGATCGACCACTTGCTGACCGTCAAGGCGAACCTGATGGAACGAGAAAGCGATGAGTGACGACATGGCGCCCGAAACGGAAACCCCGCCGAGACCGCGCCGGCGCAACGGCTGGCGACGCCTGATCGCGATCGTTCTGGTCTCGCTGATCGGCCCGGCCGCCGTCGTCGGCGGCGGGTTGGTTCTTTATCTGAAGGGCGGGCGGTTCGCCAAGACCGACAACGCCTACATCAAATCCGAAAAGATCGCCGTCAGCGCCGACGTATCAGGCCGCGTCGTCGAGGTCCTGGTCGCCGACAACCAGCCGGTCGAACGCGGCCGGCTCATGGTCCGCATCGACCGCGAACCGTTCGAGATCGCGCTGAAACAAACGGAGGCGGCCCTCGCCGCCATGCGCCACGAAATCCAGGCCCTGCGTGCACTATACCGTCAGAAGCAGGCGGAACTGAGACGCGTCAAGGGCGATATCGAGTTCTATCAACGCCAGTTCGACCGTCAAAAGGCGTTGACGACCAAGGGTTTCTCGGCCGAGCAAAACCTGGACGCGGCGGAAAAGGACCTGCGCAACGCGCGGGACCGGGTCAGCGCCGTCCGCCAGGACATCGCCCGCACCCTGGCTGATCTCGGCGGCACGGCGACGGGTGCCACCGACGACCACCCGCGGGTCCTCAAGGCCCGCGCCGAGCGCGACCGCGCCGCCCTGGAGCTGGCCTGGACCGACGTCACGGCGCCGGTGCCGGGCGTCGTCACCAATTTCGACCTGCAGGTCGGCGAGTATATCGATTCCGGGGATGCCGTGTTCAGCCTGGTCGGCATCGGCCGGGTCTGGGTCCAGGCCAACTTCAAGGAGACCGACCTGACCCGGGTCCGCGTCGGTCAACGGGCGACGCTGCGCGTCGATACCTACCCGGACCTGAAAAAGACGGCGACGGTGGCATCCATCAGTCCCGCCACCGGTGCCGAATTCGCCCTTCTGCCACCGCAGAACACCTCCGGCAATTGGGTCAAGGTCGTGCAGCGGCTGCCGGTCCGCCTGGAGATCGACGTGGCCGATGATGATCCACCGCTCCGCGCCGGCATGAGCGTCGTCGTCGAGATCGATACGGAACACCGGCGCAAGCTCGCCGATCTCGGCCAGGCGGCATTGACCTGGTTCCGTGATTTCATGTGATGGCTGACATCAGCGAAGACCGGCCGCAGGGCCTCAGGCTGACCCTGGTCACCATCGCCCTGATTCTGGCGCCGCTGTTGCGGGTATTGGACAGTTCCATCCTCAGCATCGCCCTGAAACAGATGCAGGGGTCGCTGTCCGCCTCCCAGGACCAGATGGCTTGGGTGCTGACGTCCTACCTGATCGCTGTCGCCGTGATGACGCCGTTCTGGGGGGCGCTCAGCGGCATCTTTGGGCGCAAACCGCTGCTCTTGTTCACCATTGCCGGGTTCATGGTGTTCTCGCTGCTCTCCGGCACCTCGGAAAGCCTGACCGAGATCCTCATCTACCGTTTCCTGCAGGGCATGCTCGGCGCCGCCCTCATTCCGCTGTCCCAATCGTCCTTGTTGTCGACCTATCGGCGCGAGGACTTTTCCATCGCCATGAGCTGGTGGGGTGTCGGCATTATGTTCGGACCGATCATCGGGCCGACAATGGGCGGCTACATCACCGAATACTTCAGTTGGCGTTGGGCCTTCTACCTCAACATCCCGGTCGGCGTCGTCGCCTTCGTCATGATCGCCCTTCTGGTGCCGAGGCCCGGTATCCGACAAAAGCGCAAGTTCAACTACTTCGGCTATTCCCTGCTGGCCATTGGCGTGGCGGCGCTGCAGTTTGTTTTGGATCGCGGAACCCGCATGGACTGGTACGATTCGACGACGATCATCGTGCTCACCGGTATCAGTGCCGCTGCCCTCTGGGTCTTCGCCGTCAACTCGATGACCTCGAAAACGCCCTTCGTCGACCCGGTCCTCTTCCGCGACCGCAACTATGTCTTCGGCATGGCGCTCCGCGTTCTGTTCGGCGCCATGCTCTTCGGCAGCCTCATTTTGGTGCCGCCCTTCGTCCAGAACGTTGGCGGCTATCCGCTGGTCGAAAGCGGCCTGGTCATGGCGCCGCGCGGTTTCGGTGCCATGGTCGGCGCCTTCGTCGTCGGCCGTCTGATCCGGCGCATCGACCCGCGCAAGGTCATCGTCTTCGGCATGCTGGTCTCGGCCGCTACCATGTGGGAGTTCTCCAACTTCACGGAAGACATGGTCGTCTCGCACATCGTCGCCGTCAGCCTGTTGCAGGGCATCGGTTTCGCCAGTCTCATCGTGCCCGTCAACACCGTCGCCTTCTCGACCATGGCCGCCGCGCAGCGCGACGTCGGAACCGCCTTCTATTCGCTTCTCAACAACCTCGGGCGCAGCCTCGGCATCGCGCTCCTGTCGAGCTACTGGGTCAACGCCTCGCAAGCCAATCACGCGCGCTTGAGCGAGTTCGTCAATCCGTTCTCGCCTTTGTTCGGCCATATGCCGGTGCCGCCGGTCTGGGACCCGACGGACCCCACCGGCCTGGCGGCACTGGACAAGGTCGTCGTCGGGCAGGCCGATCTCCTGGCCTACATCAGCGATTTCCGGTTGCTGGCCGCTGTTATCGTCATCTGTATTCCGTTCGCCTTCATGATGAGAAATCCGAACAGCCTGCGCCGGCCGGGAACCGCATGACCGCCGCCGAGGCTTGGAACGATGCCGCAGGGCGATTACATTTCACCGGTGCTTAAGGGAGGAACCACCATGACCATCGTCCAAGACCGCGATCGGGCCGTCGCCGTCGCCGTTGAGCGGATCCGCGCCATCGAGGAGACGGACGGCGTCAACCCAGGCGCCCTCGCCAAGATCAAGGATGTTCTTCTGGGACTCGCCGGCCAGCGCTCGCTGTTTCCCATCGGGGATTTTCCCATCGACACCGCCACCGACGGCAACTCCGTCATCTACCGTTTGTCGGAGGACGCCGACCACCGCTTCGCCCTTTACGCCTCGGCGGCCCTACCGGACAAGGGTGTTCCACCGCACAACCACACGACCTGGGCGGTCATCGTCGGGGTGCATGGAGACGAGCACAATATCTTCTACGAACGCACGGACGACGGTTCCGTCGACGGCGAGGGAACGGTCGGCGTCGTCAGCGAAGAGACGGTGACGGTCGGCAACGGCGTGACCTTGATGCCCGACGACATCCATTCGATCCACGTTACCGGTGAGGCGCAGACCGTCCATCTCCATATGTACGGTCTCGCCCTCGAACAGCTGCACGAGCGGGTCATGTACAACCGGGAGCTGGGCACCTACACCGTCTTTCCGGCGACCCAGAACATCAAGGCAATGTCGGCCTGATGGCGGCGGCAATGCCAAGGTCGCTGACGCCCCGGGACGTGCGCGAAGCCATCCTTGCCCCGGGACCAAATGGCGGCGAACTGGCCCTGCTCGACGTCCGCGAGACCGGCGTTTTCAGCCGCGCCCATCTGTTGTTCGCCGTATCGTTGCCGTTGAGCCGTCTGGAATTGCGGATCGTCTCGATGGTTCCCCGGAAATCCGTAGCCATCGTCCTCTGCGCCGGCGCCGAAGACGAGTGTTTGATCGCCGGGGCAGCGGAAAAGCTGGGGCGCTTCGGGTATACGGACATCGCCTATCTGCAAGGCGGAATCGAGGCCTGGCGCGAGACCGGCTACGAGCTTTTCTCCGGCGTCAACGTGCCGAGCAAGGCCTTCGGCGAGTTCGTCGAGACGGTCCACGGCACGCCGCATATCAAGGCGGAAGCGCTCAACGCCATGAAAGCGCGCGGCGACGACCTGGTCATCCTCGACAGCCGCCCGATGAATGAGTTCCGCAAGATGAACATACCGGGCGGTATCGACGTGCCCGGCGCCGAACTGGCCTATCGCGTCGGTGATATCGCGCCCGACCCCGATACCCTGGTCGTCGTCAACTGTGCGGGACGGACGCGCAGCATCATCGGCGCCCAGTCGCTGATCAACGCCGGCATTCCCAACCGGGTGGTGGCCCTGGAGAACGGCACCATGGGCTGGCATCTCGCCGGCTTCGAACTGGAGCAGGGATGCGAGCGGGTCTACGCGGAAAACAGCGATCGTGGTTTGGCCGCCGCCAGGGAACGGGCCGAAGCCGTGGCGGCGCGGTTCGGCGTGCGCAGGGTCGATTGGAAAACCTTTCTCGAATGGCGCGACGATGCGGCGCGGACCACCTATCTGCTCGACGTGCGTAGCCCCGAGGAATACCGGGCCGGTCACCCGCCCGGCGCCAAACCGGCACCCGGCGGGCAATTGGTGCAGGCGACCGACGAATATGTGGGAGTCCGAGGGGCCCGGCTGGTCCTGACCGACGACGACGGCGTGCGGGCGACGATGAGCGCGTCCTGGCTGATCCAGATGGGCTGGGACGACGTCTTCGTCCTCGACGGCTCGACCGTTCCCGCCGAAAGGGAAGCGGGGCCGTGGCGCCCCCCGATCTTGGGGATCGAGGACACGACCTGCGAGACGGTATCGGCCGTTGAACTGAAAACGGCCCTGGAGAACGGTGAAGCGGTGGTCTGCGACCTCGCCGGCAGCCTCGCCTACCGCAAGGGCCACATCCCCGGCGCCTGGTTCACCATTCGCTCGCGCCTGCCGGGCAACCTGTCGAAGCTGCCCGACTCGACAGTGTTGGTCCTGACCTCGAAACACGGCATCCTGGCGCGGCTGGCCGCCGAAGAGGCGCTTGCCTCAGGGCGAGCCGTCAAGGTGCTCGACGGCGGCACCGATGCCTGGGCCGCCGCCGGGTATCCGTTGGAAGATGGGTTCGCCTATATGGCCGACGAACCGGAGGACCGCTGGTACAAGCCTTACGACCTCGATGAAGGCAACGTCGAGGGTATGCGGCAATACTTGACCTGGGAGGTCGATCTGGTCGGCCAGATCGAACGGGACGGAACGGCGCGGTTCCGTTCTTTCACCTGATTGACGCAATCGGAGGATCGAATTGAAACTTCTCGTTTTGACCGGTGACGGCATCGGGCCGGAAATCATGGCGCCGACGGTGGCCGCCCTTGAGGCCCTCGAGCGCAAGTTCGGTCTCGGCCTCGATCTCGACGACCGTGACATCGGCTTCGCGGCGCTGGACCGGGGTGACAGCGCCCTGCCCGAATCCGTGATCGAGGCGGCGAGAGCCGCCGACGGCGTCATCCTCGGGCCGGTCGATACCTTCAGCTACCCGCCGGCCGAAGAAGGCGGCATCAATCCCTCGGGCGGCCTGCGCAAGGCCCTCGACCTCTACGCCAACATGCGCCCGAGCCGCTCGCGCGAGGGCGTGCCCAGCATGGTGCCGGGCATGGACCTGGTCGTCGCCCGCGAGAACACCGAAGGTTTTTACGCGGACCGCAACATGGTCCAGGGATCGGGCGAGTTCATGCCGACCGACGACGTGGCCTTGAGCGTCCGCAAGATCACGCGGGCCGGGTCGGAACGCATCGCTCGCGCCGCCTTCGAGCTTGCCCAGCGCCGCCGCCGGCACGTTACGGTGGTCCACAAGGCCAACGTCTTGAAGATGACGGACGGTCTCTTCCTTTCGGTGGCCTGGGACGTGCGCTCCGAGTATCCGGATGTCGCCGTCGACGACATCATCGTCGATGCCATGACCGCACACCTGATCCGCCGCGGCGCCGATTTCGACGTGGTCCTGACCAGCAACATGTACGGCGACATCCTCTCCGACGAGGCCGCCGAACTGTCCGGCGGCCTCGGTCTCGGTCCGTCCATCAACACCGGCGACGATCACGGCATCGCCCAGGCGGCGCGCGGTTCGGCGCCGGACATCGCCGGGCGCGGTATCGCCAACCCGACGGCCCTGATGCTGTCGGTGGCCATGCTGCTCGACTGGCTGGGCGCGCGGAACGGGCGCGGTGAATTCTGCGAGGCGTCGCGACGGTTCGAAAGCGCCGTCGACGCCGTTTTGGTGGATTCCGCTTGCCATACAGCCGATCTCGGGGGTAAGGCGACAACCAGAGAATTCGGAGACGCCGTATTGGCGGCGATCGGCGACGGAGAAACCCCATGACCTTCCGCAGCGGCTGGAACTTTCTGATGACGCCGGGGCCGACCAACATCCCCGTGCGCGTGCAGAACGCCATGAGCCAGCCGGCCATGGAATACGCCGGGCCGGATTTCCTCGAGCTCTCCTATGGCGTCCACGACGACATCAAGGCGCTCTTTAAGACCACCAACGAGGTCTTCATCTACGCCGCCAACGGCCACGGCGCCTGGGAGGCGGCGCTCTCGAACACGCTTTCCAAAGGCGACAGGGTGCTGGTGCCGGAGACCGGGCAGTTCTCGCTGTCGTGGTCGGCCATGGCGGAGAGCCTGGGCCTCGACAGCGTCTATCTCGAGAACGACTGGCGCCATGCCATCGACCCGGACGAGGTCGAGGACAAGCTCAAGGCGGATACCGATCACGCCATCAAGGCCGTGCTCATGGTCCATACCGATACCGCCACCGGCATCACCAGCGACGTCGCTGCCGTCAGGAAGGCCATGGACGCCGCCGGCCACCCGGCACTGCTCATGGTCGACAGCATCGCGTCCCTGGTCACCACCGATTTCCGCATGGACGAGTGGAACGTCGACGTCTGCGTTGCCGCCGCCCAGAAGGGCATCATGATGGCGCCCGGCCTCAGCTTCACGGCGGCCAGCGACAAGGCGCGGAAAATTGGCGAGACGGCGGACCTGCCCCGCAACTACTGGGACTGGCGGTCGCGCCGCGGCAAGATCCACTACACCTGGTACTGCGGCACCGGGCCGGTCAACATGATCTACGGGCTGCGCGAAGCCATCGACATGATCACCGAGGAAGGCCTGGAGAACGCCTTCCAGCGCCACCACCGGCTGGCCTCCGCCGTGCGCGCCGCCATCAACGTCTGGGCCGAGGGCGGTGCGCTGGAGCTCAATGCCGCCAACCAAGCCGACGCCGCCAACGGCACCAGTACCATCCTGGTCGACGAGACCGTCGAGACCAAGGCGCTGCACGATTTCTGCCGCGAGCGCTTCAACGTGTCGCTGGGTTTCGGCCTCGGGCGCATGGGCGGCAAGGCCTTCCGCATCGGCCATATGGGCCACGTCAACGAGCCCATGGTCCTGGGCGCGCTCGGCAGCGTCGAGGCGGCGCTGCGTATCCTCGGCATCCCGCATGGCGAAGGCGGGGTCATGGCCGCCGTCGAGAGCCTGGACGCGGCCTTGCGCTCGGACGGCGGCGTGGAGCGGGCCGCCCAGTAAGATGTGGGCTTATTCGCCCCGTCATGCCGTGGCCGGCGCATTGCTGGCGGTCCTGCTCTGGTCTCCGACAACGCCGTCTTTCGCCGACAGCGCGTGTGAATACGGACAGGCCGTCTGCGCCGTGCGGGATGCCGTGTTCCGCATATCCGCCTTCGACCCCGTGGCCAGCGCCGTCCGGGTCGGCCCTGACCTGCTGGTCACCACACGCCACTCCATCGCCGATGCCGCGACAGCCCAAGTTTTCACCGCTGACGGAACGCTTCTGACCGCCGAAGTTTTGCCCAGCGGCTACACCGGCGACCTGGTCCTGCTGCGCGTCCCGGACTTGCCCGAAGGCCCGGTGCTGGAGCCCGAGGCCCTGCGCCAGGAGGGGCCGCTCCACACGATCGGCACCGACGTGCGGACCCGCGAAGCCACGGTCTATCCGCCGGGCGAACTGCTGTTCGCGCCGGCCGGCGGTTTTCCCCTGGCCCGCATCCACCACAGCGCCTACAGCCAGCCTGGCAACAGCGGTGGCGCGCTCATCGATGGTGACGGCCGGCTGGTCGGCTTCGCCACCTCCGGCGGCGAGGGCCGCTTCGAGGCCATTCCGGCGACGGAACTGCAGACGCTGCGGGCGTCCACGGGCGAGGTGCACGGCGCCGCCAGCGCCGAGACCGGCGCCGCCGTCCGCGTCTGCGTGACCCTGCTGGAAGACATCAGGCGCCAGCGGGCCCGGCGCCTGGAGGACCAGCGGGCCAAGGCGCTGACCACATCCTGCCGGCGCAGCGGCAACCGCCAATTGCTGGACTTGGCCGCGCAGACCCTGGGCCGCAAGGGCCGCGCCGAGGCTTCCGTCCAGCTTTTCGAAGAGGCCCTGAAAGAAGACCCCCAGGCCATCAACGCCCGCATCGGCCTCGCCGTCAGCCTGGCCCTGGCCCGGCGCCACGAAGGCGCCGTACCGCATCTGCGCTGGCTTTTGGACGGCGGTATCGAGGATGTTCAGGTTTTACGCTTGGCCATCCAGGCCGGCGTCTGGGGCGGCGACGAGGCCCTGGCCCGCCGCGCCCTGAAGCGCATCGAGGTCGTCAACCCGCGGCTGGCGCCGACGGCCCGGCGTTTCGTCGACAACCCGCCGCCGAAACCGCAACCCCGGCCACGCTGATTTCTCCCCTCAGTCGGCGGCCGGATTGGACAGCCACCCGGCGCCGACCACCGGGCGGCCGTGTCAACGGCAACTTAAATTTCCCCATAATCGGCAACTTAAAATTCCCCGGTTTTGG
>Ga0066187_1000400_pt1 | contig 15214 bp, 14 predicted proteins | sample WorMetexBAHAMAS1_FD_58706 | JGI IMG/M metagenome (GOLD analysis project Ga0066187, IMG submission 58706) | Marine gutless worms symbiont microbial communities from Max Planck institute for Marine Microbiology, Germany - Inanidrilus exumae... | ecosystem: Host-associated > Annelida > Digestive...
GGGCTGGGGGTTTGCGGTGGGGGACCAGGGCAGCGGCGCGGCCATGGGCCGCGCGGTGGTGCGCCGCGCGATCCTGGCGCACGACAAGGTCATTCCGGCAACCGATCTGACCCGCGCGGTGATGGCCTCGTTCGATGACGGTCCGGAACCGGCCGTGCTCTGGGCCCAGACCGCCACGCCGAAGGACTATGCCGCCTATGCCCCCAAAGTGATCGAAGCCGCACAGGCCGGCGACGCGGTCGGGCAGGCGATCGTGCAGCAGGCGGCCGGAGACCTTTCCCGTTTCATCCGCGCCCTGATCGAGCAGGGCGCACCCAAGGTGGCCCTGGTCGGCGGGCTCGCCGGGCCGATCGCGCCATGGCTTCCCGAAACCCTGCGCGGTTTCCTGACGAAACCCATGGGCGATGCGCTGGACGGTGCGTTGCTTCTGGCCCGCCGTCACCTGAGCGCCGCCGAGGCGGTCGGGACATGACGGAGATGGCGACCCTGATAACTGCGCTGCGCGACGGCGCCGGCCTGGCGGACGAAAGCCCGACGCCGCTCTACCGCCGTCTCCAACAGGGCATCCGGCGGGCGGTCCGGGAGGGCCTGGTCGGAGAGGACCAGGCCTTGCCCGGCGAGCGCGACCTTGCCAGCAACCTGGGCGTCTCGCGGGTAACCGTTCGCAAGGCGATGGCCGGCCTTGTGGAGGAGGGGCTGCTGGTCCAGCGCCAGGGTGCAGGCACGTTCGTGTCGCACCGCCTGGAACAGCCGCTGTCGCGCCTGACGGGATTTACCGAAGACATCCAGGCACGCGGGCTGACCGCAGGAGTGCAATGGCTGGACAGGTCTGTCGGAACCGCGACGCCGGAGGAGGCGCTGGCGCTCGATCTTTCGCCGGGGGCGCGGGTTTCCCGGCTCTATCGGATCCGCACCGCCGACGGCAAGCCCATGTGCCTGGAACACGCGACGCTTCCGCACCGCGCGCTTCCCCACCCGGAGACGGTTGAACGGTCGCTGTACGATGTCCTCGGCCGGACCGGATTGCGGCCGGTGCGCGCCCTGCAGCGCCTGCGCGCGGAGCTGTTCGGGGTCGAGCAGGCGCACCTCCTGGCCGTCGATCCGGGGTCGGCCTGCCTTTACATCGAACGCCGCTCCTACCTGAAGGGCGGCCGGGCGATTGAGTTCGTCCGTTCACACTATCGCGGCGACGCCTATGACTTCGTCGCAGAATTGCAGATCTGACATGAGCACCACATCCGAGACCACAGCCAACCCGTCCTTGATGGAACGGGAAACCCGGGAGGCGCCCGCGGTTGTCGAGCGCTTGTTGCGCGAGAACCGTGCGCCTTGCCGGACACTGGCAGAACGCCTGCAGGCCGCGTCGCCTTCCTATGCCGTCACCTGCGCGCGCGGCAGTTCCGACCATGCGGCCACCTATGCCCAGTACCTGATCGAGATGCGGCTGGGCCTGCCCACCGCGTCGTGGCCGCCGTCGATCACCTCGGTCTACAAGACCCGGCCGCGGATGGACGGGGCGCTGTTCCTGGCGATTTCCCAGTCCGGGCAGAGCCCCGACCTCGTCGCCAGTGCGAATGCCGCGCGCGGGGCGGGCGCATTCGTGGTCTCGCTGACGAACCAGGCCGCATCCCCGCTGGCCGAGGCGTCGGATCTCTGCCTGCCCCTGCATGCGGGCGAAGAAAAAAGCGTTGCCGCCACCAAGACCTTCATCGCGTCCTGCGCGGCGGCCTTGCAGGTGATCGCGGCCTGGACCGGCGACCGGGCGCTGGAAGACGCCCTCGACCGGTTGCCGGATCTCCTGGCGCAGGCCGTGGAACGGGACTGGGGCGCGGCGACAGAGACCTTCGCCGCGGCGTCCAACGCGCTGGTCATCGCCCGCGGACACGGCCTGGGGATCGCCCAGGAGGCCGCGCTGAAGCTCAAGGAGACCGGCCGCCTGCACGCCGAGGCTTTCAGCGCCGCGGAGGTGCAACACGGCCCCATGGCGCTGGTGGGCGAAGGCTTTCCCGTTCTTGCCATGGTCCAGGACGACGCATCGGGAGCCGGGACGCGCCAGGTGATCGCCGATCTGCGCGCCATGGGGGCGAAGGTGTTTGCCGCCGAAACCGGCGAGGCCGGTGCCGACCGCCTGCCCCTGCCCGATGGCCTCGATGCCGTCACGGCGCCGATCGCCATGGTGCAGAGCTTCTACCTGCTTGCGGAAAAGGTGGCGCGGGCGCGGGGTCTTGATCCCGATCACCCGCCGCATCTCCGCAAGGTGACGGAGACCTTGTGAATGCGGACCGCTTTGGTCGAGGGGCGGATCTTCGACGGCGACGCGGTTCGCGACGGTCTGTCGGTTGTCCTGGAGGCCGGGCGTGTCACCGCCGTCGTCCCCGCTGCGGAAATGCCCGACGACGCAACGCCGGTGTCGCTGGAGGGCGGCCTGCTGGCGCCCGGCTTCGTGGACGTGCAGGTCAATGGCGGCGGCGGGGTGCTGGTCAACGACGATCCGTCGGTTGCAGGGATCGCGCGGATCGCCGCGGCGCACCGCCGGTTCGGCACCACGACCCTGTTGCCCACCCTGATCACCGACGACTGGGAGATCATGGTCGCAACCGCCGACGCCGTCGCCGAGGCGCTGAAGCAGGGCGTGCCCGGCGTGCGCGGCGTGCATTTCGAAGGCCCGTTCCTGAACGCGGCGCGCAAGGGCGTCCATGCGGAAGCGAAAATCCGGCCGCTGGAACCGCGCGCCCTGGAGCTGTTCCGCCGGACCGATCTGGGCGCGGTCGTGGTGACCCTGGCGCCCGAGGCGGTCCCGCCCGGCACCATCGCTGCGCTGACCGAGGCGGGCGTTCGGGTCTGCGCGGGTCACACCGCCGCGACCTACGAGGAGATCGCCCGCGCCCGCGACGAGGGACTGAGCGGTTATACCCATCTCTTCAATGCCATGTCACCGCTGCAGGGGCGCATGCCCGGCGTCGTCGGCGCGGGCCTGGACGACCGCGCGGGGTGGTGCGGCCTGATCGTGGACGGCTATCACGTCCATCCCGCATCGATGCGGGTTGCGGTTGCCGCCAAGGCCCGCGGCAAGATGATGCTGGTCACCGATGCCATGCCCACGGTGGGCGCTTCGGACCCCCGGTTCGTCCTGAACGGCGAGACGATCGAAGCGGTGGGCGGGCGCTGTGCGACCGCCGGCGGCACCTTGGCGGGCTCGGACCTGGACATGGCTTCGGCGGTTCGCAACACGGTCGCGATGCTGGGGCTGGAGCGGGAAGAGGCGTTGCGTATGGCGTCCGCCTATCCGGCCGCCTTTCTGGGGCTGGACCGGCAGATCGGCCGCATCGCGCCCGGCTACGACGCCGATCTCGTGCTGCTGGACGACGGCGGTGCGGTGCGCCGGACCTGGATCGGCGGCGAGGCGACCGGTGCGCAAGTAAAGCAGGGAGGAGCGATCGATGACGGATAAGGTGCGTGTGCTCGTGGTGGGTGTCGGCAACATGGGGCGCTCCCATGCCAAGGCCTACCAGCGTCTCGACGGTTTCGACCTGGTCGGTCTGGCCAGCCGGTCGCTGACTTCGCAGACGGAACTGCCCGATGAAATCGCCGGGGTGCCGCGGTTCGACGACTACGAAAAGGCGCTGGCGGCGTTGCAGCCGGATGCGGTCTCGATCAACACCTGGCCCGACACCCATGCGGCCTACATGACGCGCGCCTTCGATGCGGGCGCGCACGTGTTCCTGGAAAAACCCCTGGCGGAGACGGTGGCCGAGGCCGAGCAAGTCGTTGCGCGGGCGCACGCAACCGGCCGCAAGCTGGTGATCGGCTACATCCTGCGGCACCACCCGTCCTGGACGAAGCTGGTGGAATTGGGTCGCACGCTCGGCAAACCGCTGGTCATGCGGATGAACCTGAACCAGCAGTCCGCAGGTGCAACCTGGGCCGTTCACAAACATCTGATGGAAAGCATCTCGCCGATCGTCGATTGCGGGGTGCACTATGTGGACATGATGTGCCTTCTGACGCGCGCGAAACCGGTCAAGGTCCACGCGATCGGCGCCCGGCTGACCGACGAGGTCGGACCGGAGATGTACAACTACGGCCAGCTTCAGGTGAGTTTCGAGGACGGATCGGTGGGGTGGTACGAGGCCGGCTGGGGTCCGATGATGAGCGAGACCGCTTTCTTCGTGAAAGACGTGATCGGCCCGAAGGGCTGCGTCAGCATCGTCGCAGCCGAAGAGGCCGATCAGGGCATGAAGTCGGACGACGTGGACGCCCATACCAAGACCAACGCGCTCAGGCTGCACCATTCCGAGACCGGATCCGATGGAGATTTCCTGCGTGCCGACGACGTTCTTTCGATGTCGGATGAACCCGACCACGACGAGCTGTGCCGGCGCGAGCAGGAATACTTCCTGCGTGCGATCCGCGAGGACCTGGACCTGACCGAACATCTGCAGGATGCGCTCAACAGCCTGGCGATCGTGCTTGCGGCGGACCAATCGGTCCAAAGTGGCGAAGTGGTGCGGCTCTAGGGGTTTCTTATTCTCAATGCAACGGGATTGGCCTGACAGAGGAGGAGTGGACCGTGACACCTGACCTGACTTATCTGACCTGGGCGGCGGCGCTGTGCGTCCTGGTGTGGGTGCCTTACATCCTGGCCCGTATCACGGTCTGGGGCCTGCCGCAGGCCATGGGCTATCCCGACAATCCGCCCGAACTTCCGAAATGGTCGCAACGCGCGGCTAAGGCCCACCTGAACCTTGTCGAGAACCTTGCGCCTTTCGCCGCGCTGGTGCTGGTCGCGCACGTGGCCGGACTCGCAAACGAAAACACGGCGCTGGGCGCGGCGGTCTTCTTCTGGGCCCGGGTCGTCCAGTGGTTCGCGCACGTGGCCGCGGTTCCCTATGTGCGCACCTTGGCCTTTGCCGTCTCGCTGATCGGGCTGGCAATGATCTTCATCGTGATCGTCGCCGGCGGGGCGGCCGCGAAGTAGGGCCTACCGGGCGGCTATTGCAGCCCGGTCTGCTCCAATAGCGCGCGCATCTCCTCGGCTGCCCAGGAGACTGCTTCGGCGGGCGGGACGTCGTCCCGAATGGTGCGGCGGATCATCTCGCCGATGATTTGTTTGTCGAGCACCAGGGCGGCCTGAGGCCGGAGAACGCCGTTGACCACATCGAAGCTTTCGATATCCGCCATGCCGTCGATGATGGCCTGGGTCCTGTCTCGGCCGAACTGTGCCAGCACGCCGCGCAGGTCCCTGTAGAAGCGCGGGTTTTGCGCCGTTTCCGTCAGGACCGGAAGATTGCCGCCCGGTTCGATGTGCATCCAGGCGACGTAGACGTCATTGCGGAACAGGAACCGCAACAGCGCCTCCTGCGCTGCCTGGCGCACGGGATCGTCGGTCTTTGTCATGCCCAGCGCGATCACCGCCCCGTATCCGGCAGAGCGCGTGTTCCACAGGACCATGCTGCCGCGGGTGTTCTTGATCAGCGCGGGGTCGTAGGCGGCGCCTTCCAGGTCGTCGAAGTTGTCCCCGGTCAGGGAATCCTGTGCCACGTCCTCGATGGCGAGATCGTCCATGATGTAGGTGGAATAGAACATCATCGCGAGCCGCCCCTGGAGGTAGTAGTCGCGGCCGCGCCAGGTCTGGGGTCCGGGGGGCGTGTAGTCCGCCAGTTGCTTGAGGAAGGTCAGCGTCTCGACCGTCCTGGGCGAGTCGAACACGACGGCACCCTTCGCGTCCGTAATCTCGACCCCGTTGGTCAGGGCCAGGTGCGAGAAGACCTGCTGGGCGTAGATGTCCGCCTTCGTGCCGACGAGGATCCCGTAGCGCCCGTTTTCGGGATCGTGCAGACGTTGTGCCGCCTCAAGAATCCGGTCCCAGCTGTTCGGCGGCTCCAGTCCTGCTTCCGCAAACCAGTCGGCGCGGTAGATCAGGCCCTGCAGCCAGCCGTGTATCGGCACGCCGTAATAGAGACCATCCGCACCACGCAACATCCGCCGCGCGCCGCCGGCAAAACGCCTCTCACGGATGTTATTGACCAGGCGCGTCGTGCGATTGCGGTCGAGATCGCCGCGCAGGCCAAGTGCCACGATGCTGTCCGATCCGGCGTGGACGATGTCGGGCGGCGCGCCCGCGGATCGGGCCTCGTCGAATGCCTCAAGAAGTTCCGCATTGCCCACGCTGCGGAGGTCCACTTCGATTCCGTCGTTGCTGGCAACGAACCCGTCCATCAGATTGCGGATCGCCGCGAGGCGCTTGGGATCGGCATCCGTCGTCCAGAACGAAAGGACCAGCGGCTCGGATGCCTGGGCGGTCGCTCCTGCGCCGGGTGCCACGGCGACGGAAGCCACGAACAGGGCATTGCGCAGCGCCACCTTCCAGCGTTTGAGCCCGTTCCTCATTTCGTCTCGAAAGCCTCCGTCCCGTCCCAATCCGGGGCGGGCGCCGCGCTGGCGTAATGGCGCGCACGTTCCGCGTAGAATGTCGCGACACGGTCTTCCGGCCTTTCGGTCGCGAGGCCCGTGAACCCGTCGATCGCAGCCGCCCAGTTGCGGGCCAGGTATTGATCGAACACCGCATTCCAACGCTTGCAGTAGTCGATGTCATCACGGGATGCAGCCAGGGCGTCGGCCTCGCCGTCCTCCTCCGGCCGCGTCCCCACGAGTTCCAGGATCTCGCTGGGATGTCGCGCGCCTTTCGGGATGACCTTGCCCAGGCGCCTGACCACGAACCGGTCCGAGCCTTGGGCCAGCACATCCGCGCTGATCAGGATTGTGGTGCCGAAATGCCTGTTCAGACCCTCCAGGCGGGATGCCAGGTTGACGGCAGCGCCGATGGCCGTGAAATCCATACGGTCGGACGAGCCCACATGTCCGACGACGGCCTCGCCCGTGTGCAGGCCGAAGCGTGTCGGCATCGCAGGCGCGCCGGCTGAGGACCAATGGGCGTTCAGTTCCTCCACCTTCTTCGCGCAGCGCAATGCGGCGAGGCAGGCGTCGGCCGCATGGTTGGGGGCCGGCTGCGGCGCGTTCCAGAAGGCCATGATCGCATCGCCGATGTATTTGTCGATCGTCCCGCCCGAGTCCAGGATCACGGTTCCCAAGGCGGTGAAGTATTCCGATGTCTGCCGCATCAGCTTCTCGGGCGACATGCCGTCGGCCAGTGTCGTGAAGCCGACGACATCGGTGAACATCATGGTCACTTCTCGTCGGCTGCCGCCCAGTTCCGGCTGCATTCCGGTTTGAATCATCCGGCGAACGAGGGCAGTCGGGATGTATTTTGTGAAATTGCCAAGCGTTCCCTTCATCGCCGACATCGAATCGCGGAGTTGCGCAACTTCGGTGATGTAGGTGTTGAGATCCAGTTCGCCTTCCAGATGAAACTGCCGGATCTCGTTTGCCTCGTCTGCCAACAGCCGCAGTGGCCGTGAGATCTGACGGGCAACCCAGATAACCACGGGCAGGAAGATTAGAAGGATCACGCCGGCGAAGATGATTCCTTCCCTTCCTGCGGCCAGGACGGGTCCGACGAATTCATCGATCGGAACGGCGATGGCGAGATAGCCGCTACCGCCGTAGATCTCGGGCAGCGGGATAACCCGGGCGACATATTCGCGGCGTTCGGCCTTGAGGATCTCGCGTTCAAAGCCGCGGGAGCCCGTCGCCTGGAACGCGTAAAAAACCGCCGAGGCGACAGGATCGCCGAACTCCTCGAAGGTCCGGGTCCGGACGCTGGTGCCAGTTTCGGTTTCGACAATCTTCACGGTCCTTTCCATGTCCGGGTGCACGGACATGGTTCCCCCGGCATTGAACAGAAACAGCCGGGCGGACGTGCTAAAGCGTTGAGAGGACAGGAAAGCGGCGATTGCGGCAAGGTCGATGTCGACAGCGAACACCCCGACGGTTTCGCCACTGAACCGGCGCGACACCGTGACGCCAGGGCTCTTGCTGCCGACAAAGATGTACGGTCCGGTCAGAATCGCATCGCCCGTACCCAACGCCCTTCGGTACCAGTCCCGCGTGCGAGCGTCGAACGTCGGGTCGCGCACGAAGCGCGAACCGATGATCCGGCGGCGAGGGTCCACAAACGTTCGCAGGGCAAACCGGCGATCGTCTTCGCGAAAGATGTGTCGGTTGATCATAAAGGCGGTGTCTTCAGGCGCGCCCAGCCGGTTGCGTTCGGACGCGAGGGCGTCGCCGGCGAGGGACTTGACCTGATAGAACGCGCCGTTCGCATAGCCCATATAGGCCGACCTGATGACGGGTCGCTCTTCCAGGAAGGCGATCAGGAAGGAGGCCATCGGGTGAACGGCCATATCGGGCGGAACGCTTACCGCGATCAGCTCCGTTGCCAGATTGGTTGCGGCAAAGGCCGGATCGACGATGCCGCGCAAACGCTCGAAGATCTTCGTCCCGACTTCGTCCAGAAGCGCCGCGGCGGCGTCCAGGGCGGCGTCCTTGTTGCGTACGTAGCCGTGCATCACGACGACGCCGATTACGATTGTGAGGACGACCAGGAAGACGGTCAGGATGTTGACCTGAAGGGAAATGGTTCTGGGCCGGCTCATCGGGCGATCGTGACCGATTCGGGTCGCTTCGTCCGCTGTCTCACGCCGCCAGGGCGTTCGGCAGGCCGATTGCGGCAAGCACGAACGCCGGATCGACAGCGGCGAGATGGGCGGCGCAGCTGGCGCAGTCGGAACTGCCCAGGCCGCGTACCGGGATGCGCACCCCGGGCAGGCGCGTGATCTCTTCCAATAAATCGCACTCCCGGCCGTTCACCCGAAAACCGATGCCGGCGATCTGCCCGGCAGACGTCAGATGGTCCACGTGCCAGTGCACCGGCTTATCGGGCCGCAAATGGCGGTTAAGCCGGGCTGCCAGCCCGCCCGGTCCCCGGGCACTGCCGCAATAGGCATACCGCCCCGGTTCCAGCCGGACCGCGCGGCTGCCCGCGACGCTGAAATCCAGTGGTTCTGCCAGATCGACCACCAGGACATAGGCCCCAGGCAGCGTGGGGCAGTCGAATTCGGTGCGCAAACAAGACCTCCAGGCAGCACTCAATCCCAGCGGCGGACATGCCGCTTTGACATGAATCATGGGCCGGAAGGGCCGGGGCTGCAATGGTTGGGACATGGACGCTGACCTTATCCGCAAATACGACCGCCCGATCCCGCGCTACACCAGCTATCCGACCGCGCCGCACTTCCATGCCGGCGTGGGTGCCGATACGGCCCGTCAGTGGCTGGAGGAACTGCCGGCCGATCTGCCGCTGTCGCTGTACATCCACATCCCGTTCTGTGACACGCTGTGCTGGTTCTGCGGCTGTCATACCAAGATCGTGCGCCGCTATCAGCCGGTCGCCGACTACCTGGAACTGTTGGAACGGGAGATCCGGATCGTCGCCAAGCGGTTGGGCCGGCCGCAGCCGGTTTCTCATATGCATTTCGGGGGCGGGTCGCCAACCATCATGAAGGGCGACGACGTCCGGCGTCTGGGTGAGGCGATCCGGGAAGAGTTCGACGTCGCGGAGGACGCGGAATGGGCGGTGGAAATCGACCCGCGCGACCTGGGGCCGGACGTTCTGCAGGCGTTCGCCGACATTGGCGTCAACCGGGCCAGCATCGGCCTGCAGGACATCAACCCGCTGGTCCAGCAGGCGATCAACCGCATCCAGCCGATGGACGAAACCGCGGCCGTGATCGCGGAACTGCGTGCGGCGGGCGTCAAGGCGCTGAACCTGGACCTGATGTACGGCCTGCCGTACCAGACCAGGGACCACGTGATCCGCACGGTCGACGCGGCGCTGGCGCTTGATCCCGACCGGCTGGCGCTGTTCGGTTATGCCCATGTGCCGCACATGAAGACGCACCAGAAGATGATCCCGGAACGGGCACTGCCCGACGGTCCGGCGCGGTTCGAGCAGGCCGAAGCGGCCGCCGCCCGGCTGGTCGAGGCCGGCTATCGACGCATCGGATTGGATCACTTCGCCCGCGCCGACGACCCCATGGCGGTGGCGCTGGACGCCGGCCGGCTGCAGCGCAACTTCCAGGGTTATACGACCGACCGGGCCTCGGCTTTGTGGGGGCTGGGCGCCTCGGCGATCGGGTCGCTTCCCCAGGGCTACATCCAGAACGCCGTCCCGCTGCATGCCTACCGCGAGGCAATCCAACAGGGTCGCCTGGCGGTGGCAAAGGGCATCGCGCTTTCCGACGACGACAGGATCCGCCGCGCGGCCATCGAGCAACTGATGTGCACATTGTCGCTGGACCTTGCCGCGTTCAGGTCCGCGCACGACCTGGCGCCGGACACTTTCGCCGCTGAAATGGCGGCGCTGGCCGGCATGCAGGCGGACGGCCTGGTCCGGCTGGACGGCGAGCGGATCGTGGTGACGGAAGCGGGGCGGCCTTTCGTTCGGTGCGTGGCTGCCGTCTTCGACACCTATCTGGGCCACGGCGCGGCGCGGCACGCGCGCGCCGTCTAGCGGACCACGGCCTTTAGAACGGCGGTCTGATATGCTGCCGCCGGAGGCGGCAAAACGATTGAGGTCCAAAAGGGGGAGGACACGCCATGTCCGGCGCACGACCCGTTGCCGTGGTCACCGGCGGCCGCCAGGGTATCGGCAGGGGGATCGCCCTGGCCCTGGCCGCGGCCGGCTTCGACATTGCCGTTGTCGACCGCTGCGACGATGAAACCACCGTGCACACATTGGCGGAGATCGAGGCCCATGGCGCGGGTGCGATGTTCCTGAAATGCGACCTGGCCGATGTGGACGCCCATGACGCGCTGGTGTCCGATACTTCGGCCTGGCGTGGATCGGTCGACTGCCTGATCAACAACGCCGCCGTGGCCGCCCCCCGGCGCGGTGACATGCTTCACCTTGATTGCGCGGCCTTCGATGCGGTCATGGATGTCAACCTGCGGGGCACGTTCTTCCTGTCGCAGAAGGTTGCGGCCTGGATGGCCCGGCATCCCTCGGCCCGCGCGCGCAGCCTGATTTTCATTTCGTCTGTCAGCGCCGAGATGGTTTCGATCGAACGCGCGGAGTACTGCATCTCCAAGGCGTCGGCCTCGATGATGGCGAGGCTGTTTGCGGTGCGGCTGGCGCCGGAGGGGATCGGCGTGTTCGAGATCCGCCCCGGAATCGTCCGCACGGCGATGACGGCGGGCATGGCGGAAAGCTACAGCGTGCGCATCGAAGACGGACTGGTGCCGGCCGGCCGCTGGGGCGACCCGTCCGACATCGGCCGGATCGTCGTGCCGCTGGCCAACGGCAGCCACGGTTTTGCGACCGGCTCCGTCATCCACGCGGACGGGGCGCTGCACATCAACCGGCTGTAGTGCCCGCCGGCGGCCGCTGCCAACTGGTATGATCTCTCTGTTCGTGTCATGCTTCGGCGTGGCCGCCATCCGGCGGCGTCTCAGGAGGGGATGCAAGATGAGGCTTTCACGACGGATCTTCATGACGGCGGCAACGGCGGTTGCCGCGTCGGCGTTCGGGTTCGCCGCGCTGGCGGCGGACGTGGAGTGGCGGATGGCTCACAAGATGCCGCCCGACAGCCCCGAAGGAAAAGCGTTCCAGCGTTTCGCGGACCTGGTCGGCCAGTATTCCAACGGCCAGATGAACATCAAGATGTTCCCCAACGAACAGTTGGGCAAGACGAACGCGGTGATGGAGCAGCTGAAGCTAGGCACGGTGCATCTTTATGCCGAAGGGTCCACCTACATGAAGAAGTGGGTGCCCGAGATCACCTGGATGAGCGCGGCCTTCCTGTTCGACAACCGCGACCACTGGGTGCGGTTCATGAACACCGACATGGTCAAGGGGTGGTTCAAGAAAGCGTCCGAGCAGGCCGGCGTGGGCGTGCTGGGCGATCCCACCGCCATTCTGCGCGGCCCCTACCGGGTCATGGTGACGACGCGCGACGTCAAGGCCTTCAACGATGTCAAAGGCCTGAAGCTGCGCATGCATCCGAACAAGGACGCGATCGAGACCTGGACCACGATCGGCGCGGACGTGAAGACGCTGGCCTGGACCGATGTCTACCAGGCGATCGACAAGGGCATCGTCAGCGCGGTCAACAGCCCGATCGCCCTGGTCGAAAGCATGCGTTTCTACGAAGTGGCGCCGCACATCATCCGCCACGACGAGTATTACCAGTCGATCGGCTTCATGATCCATCAGCCGTCCTACGACAAGCTGCCGGGCGATCTGCAGGCGGCGGTGGACAAGGCCTATGCGGAGGCCGGCACCTACAGCTTCGAGGTGATGGACAAGGCGACCGACGAATCGCTCGCGCGCATGAAGGCCCAGGGCGTCACCTTCGTCGAGGTGGACCGCAAGCCGTTCATCGATGTCATGGCGAAGTTCTATGCCGACAAGGAAGCGGCCGGCGAGCTGCCGGAAGGCTTCCTGGAGACCGTGGAACAGACCCGCGCGATGAACTGAGGCGTGCCGGTTTGCGCCGGTTGCAGCCAGACCCTTCGAGACGCGCCCTTCGGGCGCTCCTCAGGGTGAGGGGAGTGTGCAATGCCGACACCCCACATCTCCTCATGCTGAGGAGCGACGCGCAGCGTCGCGTCTCGAAGCGCATGGCTGCGGCCGCGCAGGAATAAGGACATGACCTCCGCACCCGCCCCCATCGCCGCGCTCGACCGGTTCCTCGAACTTTGCGGCCGGCTGTTTCACGTGCTGGCCAATCTGTGCCTGGGGCTGATGTTGATCGGCACTGCGGCCACCATCGTGCTGCGGCCCTTCGACCTGTCCTTCTACTGGATCTGGCCCTGGACGATGGTGTTCTTCGTCTGGATGTCCTTCCTCGGCTTCTACGTGGTTTACCGCCGCGGCAAGGACATTGCCGTCGATTTCGTGGTGCTGCGCCTGGGCGACGGAGCGATGGTGGCGACCCGCTATTTCGTTGCGGCGGTCACAATGGCGGTGGTCGGCGCGATCATCTGGCAGATGCCGCTCATCTTGGAAAGCCAGGTCGGGGTGATCGACGGGGTGGTGACCCCGTGGGGCGAGATCGAGCGGTACAGCCTGTCGATCCCGCTGGGCGTTTCCTGCGTCCTGATCTTTCTCAACGCGGCGTTGGACGTGCTCAAGGCCCTGGTCGGTTTGCCCGAGCTGCTGCCCAGCCACCGCACCGATCCGGATAGCTGAGCCATGGCGATCGTCCTGTTCATCGGGTTCATCGCGATGATCCTGCTCCGCGTGCCGATCTCCATGGCGATCGGCGCGGCGGTCCTGCTGACCTTCGCGACCAGCGAGTTCTCCGATGCGCTCTACATCGTGCCGCAGCAGATCCTTGAGGGTGTGAACAAGCCGTCGCTGGCCGCCGTTCCGTTCTTCATCATGGCCGGCAACCTGATGAACGTCGTCGGCATGACCGACCGCATCTTCAATTTCGCGAACGCGCTGGTCGGCCATTTCAAGGCCGGCCTTGCCCAGGTCAACGTGCTGTCGTCGATGATCTTCGCCGGCGTCTCGGGCGCGGCGGTCGCCGACTGCGCCGGTTTGGGGACGATCGAGATCAAGGCGATGCGCGAGCGCGGTTATCGCGCCGACTTCGCCGCGGCGGTCACTGTCTGCTCTGCCGTGGTCGGGCCGATCATCCCGCCGTCGATCGGGCTGGTGATCTACGCCTTCCTGGCGCAGCAGTCGATCGAACGCATGTTCCTGGCCGGCACGATCCACGGGCTGATCGTCGGGGCGTCGCTGATGATCTTCAACCGGATGCTGGCCGTCCGGCACAACTTCCCGACCCAGCCCAAGGCCGGTCCGCGCGAGGTGGTGGGGTCCGCCATCGACGGCATCGCGGCGCTGGTGGCGCCGGGCATCATTCTGGGCTCGATCCTGCTGGGGTTCGTGACCGCGACCGAGGCGGGCGTGCTGGCCTGCCTCTATTCTATCGTGCTGGGGCTGCTCTACCGCACGCTGACTTGGGAGCGGCTGTGGTCGGCACTGACCGACACCATGATGATGACGTCGGTCATTATGATCATCATCGGTTTTTCGATTGCCATGGGCTGGCTGCTGGCGATCGAACAGGTGCCGCAAAAGCTGGGCGATGCGATCTTCTCGCTGACCGACTCCCGGGCCGTGTTCCTGGGCATGATGCTGGTCTTCGTTCTCCTAGTAGGCTGCGTCGTCGAAGGGGTGCCGGCCAAGCTGATGCTGGTGCCGATGCTGCTGCCGGTGATCGACAGTTTCGGGATCGACCGGGTGCATTTCGGCATCATCCTGCAGTTGGCGCTGTTGATCGGGATCGCAACGCCGCCGATGGGGATCGGGCTCTACATCATGGTCGAGGTCGGCCGGGTATCCTTCGAAAAGGTCACGATGGCGGTTCTGCCGTTCCTGGTGCCTTTGATCGTCGTGTTGTTGCTGATCACCTACGTTCCGTCGCTGACCCTGTGGCTGCCCAACCTGATCCTAGGGCCGGACACCGCGATCATCTTCAACTGATCAGTCGGTCACTCCGGTCATGTCGGCGTCGTTCAGCATGGCGCCGTCGAGCTTCGTCTTGGCAAGATGCGCGTCCCGCAGCGAGGCGCCGGTCAGGTCGGCGTTGCGCAGGTCGGCCAGGAACAGGTTTGCACCATCCAGCTTGGCGCCGGCCAAGATGGCGCCCGTCAGAACCGAGGCAATCATGTTGGCCCCCGACAGGTCGGCGCCGGAAAGGTCGGCTTCCCGGAAATCCACCTCCACCAGGTAGGCGCCGGACAGATCCGCGTCGCGAAGGTCGGCATGACAAAGCACCGCCGGGTCGGGCGCCTCGGTCGGCTCCGGGTCGTCCGGCCCGAGATTCACGAAACCCAGTTCGATCATCCAGTTCCTGTGCGCCTCCAGGATGCGGTCGAGATCCGCTGGCGTCCAGCCGGGCGGATGCGGGCACGGATCATGGTCGGCGCGCAGGTCCGCCGACCAGAAGCCGGAACCGGCGGAAAGCAAGAGACAGATCGCCGCGATGGCGCAGGCCTTTCTCATGGCCCTAGGTCTTCGATTTCGCCGTGACCATGGCTGTTGCTCCGGTTCGCTCGCCCAGTAGGACTCCGTCGAACAGGGCCTTGTGCGCCCCCGGTTCCGCCGCTTGTTTTTCCAGGGCCCAGTCCGCGTCCGCTTCGGCCTCGTCCGGCGGCATCACCAGGACGCCGGAAAAGTCGGCGATCACGACGTCGCCCGGGTTCACCACCGCGCCGCCCAGCGCCACGGGCACGTTGAAGC